>Ga0307507_10000145_pt1 | contig 123716 bp, 88 predicted proteins | sample 7_EM_MG_FD_207223 | JGI IMG/M metagenome (GOLD analysis project Ga0307507, IMG submission 207223) | Populus trichocarpa ectomycorrhiza microbial communities from riparian zone in the Pacific Northwest, United States - 7_EM | ecosystem: Host-associated > Plants > Roots > Unclassified | place...
CAGTTTTGTTAGCAATTTGCTAGTTAAAAATTTCTGGGTTCCTTGCTGGGCTGTGCACCGTGCTGGCAGCCACCTAGCTAGCGAGGTGGTGTTGGTTGAGTTTACGAAAACCAAAACGTCACGGGTAATGGCTAAACTTATGGTAAGAAAAGGCCAAATCTGACGAATTAAAAACTCCTTACCCCTTGCAACGTCAGGGTCCTCAGAGTAGGCGGTCCGTGCGGGAACACCGTTTTCAAATCAACGCGTGTCTATGTAGAATTCAATCATCAATTACACTACCACCATGCCTTCCAATCGTGTTAGAATTAATATAGACCTTATTCAGAAGACTTAATGCGACGTCCCCCCAAATAAGACTGCAAAACAGCACCTCCTAAGCCCTATCGTTGCCCAAATTCGAACCCCTCCAATTGGGACCATCATATTTCTGAGCACGGGTACCGAATTCAGCTAATCCAATTGGTTGGTTCTTATCGATAACCTAAGGACCCATTTTGACGTTGCAAGGGATAGCGATTTTGGTGGGGCCACTTACGATATCGTCAAATGTCAGAATATCGTAATATTACACCAAAGAAGGCTTGATTAAGGGGTGTATATCGTAATATAGAGTATATCGTTATAACACCGGTATCGTTATAAGGAGTTTTTACTGTACACATTAAAGGTACAGGCGCTCCCGTAGGCGGGTCTTCCGCAGGGATTAGCACTAGCCCCACAAATTCGGCGTGGCGTCTCGTCTTAGCTAAGGGATGCATTACATGGATGCTTGGCGTTTTCTTAATGACTTTGCTGGTGGATAGGAAAGCTGTACGGAAATTTTATCACTGGATTGGGATTTTTGAAAGGAAAAGCGAAGGTTGAAGATAGGAGCGAGGAGGTTTGGGGGATCGAGTAGACCCTGAAAATGGACTACCTAATTTTGGGCGCTCGAAACATCCAAAATTAGGACCCTCTTAGAAGCTAAAAATAGCCCTTCGTTCACACCTAAAACTACACCACCCTGGCGCATCTCGCTGTAAGTGCCTTATTAGCGCTGCTGATTATTTGGAGAACGCCGTCTGTTTTACTAGGTAAAATAGGGTTAGTCTCCAACGGATTAGCATGCTTAGAAAGACGCCCATATTAAAATTAAATGAAGCTTTTCAAAATCAAGCGATTGTAAGGGATTTTGCCTATATACTGATTTCTATAGAGGAGCAATTAAGCGAGCGTCAAATTGCCAAATGAGTATTTAATTCCTTCCTTCAAGTTCTCACCTAAATCTACCACTTAGTTATGCCCCCTTTAGCTTTAATTGTGTCGCGTACGCGTTGCCTTATAGATACAACGAGTTGGTATAGATCTTCTTCTATAATCTTGTCCTACTCCTCCTAAATTGCCTGTTACATCTGCTCCTCTATATAAGGCTTATTGCGATGCTAAGCAATTCGCTCCTTTATTATCTTCTAAAGAGCTTTAATTGGGTTAAGATTAGGGCTATTTAGGGGCTAATTAAGCAGTTAGATTTGGTTAGCCGCAAATCTAGCTTTAGTAGATTAAGCTCTATGGGCGGGTACGCCGTCCATTTATATAATAGATGGGGTAAAGTTAAATGGCTAGGCGTTATAATACATATAATATTCCCTATTATAGTATTTGTAGAAGTTCTTTAGGCTAGGGTAGATATAATCTTGGAAGCCTTAAGCCGTAATATTACCCTATTTCTGCTTGTTCTAAAAGACCAAAGGCCCTTTCTTAACACCCGCAAAGCAAGCCTAAATTATTATATAAGGTATATTGCGAAGTCTTGGCTAAAGGCAGTAAGGGTGAAATTACTTATTAGGCCGTTGAGTTATAAAGATCCGCTAGTGGCCACTATAGTGTATTGCAGATTTATCTGTCTATATAACCTTAAACTAATCGTTAATTGTCTAAGAGCTTACTTAGTGGGTAAATGCGAGTTACTGCTAGTGCTGCCTTGCAGTAAGCCATGGCTTTAGGTAAGTAATATATTGCCAAAAGCCTTCCTTTCTAAGTATTTGGCTAATTGTAGAGTTAGAGGCATAGAGTCCTGTTTTAGCAGAGAGTTTGGTATAGGTGGCAGTACGCGCCCAATTATAAAATTTAATAAAGTTAACTAAGCACTGGCGCGCAGGTGTGTTAAATTTAAGACAATTTCTAAAGCCACCATATCTGTAACGGAACCTTGTAGTAGGAACTACGGTGGGTCCTATTATTGGGCTGGGTATATAGGTAAGAATAAAGTAACAACATAATAACAACTGGTGGAGTAGTTGCCCAATAGATTAACTCTAATTATATTCTAAGATTCACTATAAGGAGAGAACTATCTATAGTAGGGACTGAGGTCCTTTAAATATACAACCGTACTCCTAAGAAATCCTCTCTTATACATAAGGTATGTGTTGTCTGTATTAAACGTAATATCCCTTCTATTTAATATAGTTAATATGTTTAACGCCATATGACCTTAGTTACTATTCCTTATTATATAGTTCTACTAGATCTATCCTAGACTATACCTATATTAACTAACTAGCTTCCGCCAACTCTTCTCTAAGTAGTTATAACATTATACTTAAAGCGTCCGTAATACTATCTCCCTCCTCTTTATTTTCGTCCTTGAAGATTCCTAATATCTCTAAGTTGTCCACTAGAGGTGTAATATCCGTTTAATTAGTCTAGTTAATATCCTTACTTATTATACCTAAAGCTTCTTCTTTTTTTTCTTAGGTTAAGTGTTGCCTTTATATAGTTTCCTCTATACTATTGCTAGGTAAAGTAATGGCGATCCCTTGCTCTTATTGCGCTAAAGAGGGGTTGGTTTGTATTGCGCTAGCAAGTCCTTTATCTTAATAACCCTCCTTTTACTTAAAGTGTACTAAAGCAAATATTTAATTGTCCTATAATGTTTGCTCTATCTCTAATACTAAGTATGCGCGTCCTATTACTCTTAATAGTCTTTAAGTTCCCTAAGTAACTTATTATAGGGTCTTATATTCAATCTGCTGCTGTAAAGCTTAATAGTAAGCTGGCCTCCGCGCTACTTAAGGTTTAATATACCTTAGAAGAATCCGCACGCGTTTTTAAAGCTTAACGTTTAGCTTATACTTGTCTTTAATATCTTAAATATATCTATAAGAAGGTCCGTTCTAAGGAGTGGAAACTTATTTAATAGGGTCTATCTAAGCTGGGTAATAAAAGAATTGGCTTTCCTCCTATAAGGGAAATAACTCTAAGTAGCTTAGCAATTGCTCCTTTTAGGTCCCCCTTAGGTAACTTATTCTTTAGCGATTCTTCTTTATTAATATTACCTGACCTGCTTTCTTCTAATACTCCTATACCTTTCCTATAGCGTTCCTTAGGTTGCTTAGTGGTTTTTAGGTAGTCTTACTATAGCCTATTTACTTTACTTTATACCACGTTTTGTTATCTATATCCTTATAACTAATAATCTTTAAAACTTATTATTTGTCTTCCTTTTATCCTCTATATATATCTGCCTTATAGACTGGTAGCTTAATATTCCCGTATACTAGCTCTAGCATTGCGATATATTATATAGGGTAGATTTTTATTTTAGCTAGTAGGTTTAACTTATATATAACTAATAAAATTCTTTACTTAACTTTAAAAGGTCCTAGTCTAATATAGTCCAATTTCTTACTTAGTTGTTAACTCTTGAAATTTTTATATAGTAGCTATACTTTATCCCCCTCCTTAAGATCTGGTCCCTTAGATCTCTTAGTATTATAGTACCTTTTTATTTATTCTTGTATTAGTTTAGCTGTTTCTTTAAGGTCTATATAAAGATTTATTAATATCTCCATTCTTTACTTAGCTGTGCTACTTATCTTTTTTGCTTAATATGGCGATAACAATGTTCTTAGCTTGTATCTATAATTTGCCTTAAATAGTAATATCCCCATTCCTTCTTGTGGTATTATATTATATGCAAACTATATAACTAGTAATAACAATACCCAATTATTCTATACGTGATTAATATAATGCCTTAGATACTACTCTAGTGTCTAGTTTAGTCTTTCCGTTTATCTGTCTATCTGCGGATAATATGCTGTAGATATTGCTACGTAAACTCCTTATTCTGCTAGAAATACTTTTTAAAATGCTACTATAAATTTTAGATCTCTATCTAATATAATCTTGTCTAGTGCTTTATATCTTGCGAATACTTTCTTTATATAGATTCTAGTGACATCTTCTACTAATATCTCTTTAGTGCATACTATAAAGTATTCCTACTTTATTAGCTTATCTACTATTACTAAGATTGTGTTATAATCTTGTCCTATAATAGGATCTCTTAACTTTAGTAACTTAATAATAAAGTCCTATAATATAACCTTCTATGGTCTTCCTGGTGTCTTAATAGGTTGTAGCCCTTTATATAGCTTATACCTCGTTGGTTTGTTTCTTTGGCAATTTAGATATTTCTTTATAACTTATCTTACTAGTCCCTAGATTTTTTAAATAATATACTCCTCTTAAAGTCTTAACACTAAGCCTGTAGCTCTATTATGTCTTTGTGTTATTCCCTTGTGGAATTCCTTAATAAATTCTTCTGTGATAGACTTAGGCATATATATTACTTCTCTATTTTTATATTGCTCTAAGTCTAGATTCTCTACCTATGCTTTTTAGATCTTCTATGTCTAATTACTTTTTAGTAATTTATAGATCTGACTTTTTTTAGTTGCTGTAATCTTTAGATAATTATATCTAATTAATCCGTCTTAATCCTTTTATAACAAAGCTCCTAATAGCTTTTTATTACTTTATAGTTTAGCTTTTCTGCTTAAAGCGTCTGCTTGTACATTGTCTGTACCCTTGGTATACTGAATTTTAAAATGGTATTCTGTAAGCATTTCCGCCCATCTAACCTGTCTTTGGTTGAGTTTCTTTATTATTAGGAATTCTATAAGGTTCTTATAGTCCGTTTTAACTATAAATGGTTTCTCTATACCTTATAAGAATGCTCTCTATTTTTTAAGTGCTGTAACTATACCTAATAACTCCTTGTTGTATATGTTATAGTTTAACTTTAGTAGTGTTATTTTTTAACTATAGTATGCCACTGGGTGCTATCTATCTTAATATTTCTATAGGAAGCACGCCCCTAGTGTAAAGTCTAATGCATCTGTTTTTATAACCGTTTTTAGACCTAGTTAATAGATCTTAAGAACTGGCTCCTAGGTAAACAACTTTTTAATTCTCTTAAATAGTTCTTATTATTCCTTTCCCTATACCCATAGTTCTTCTTTCTTTATTAACTACGTAAATGGCTTAATGTTCTATAACTATTACGCTATAAACCTTCTGTAGTAATTGTAAAACCCTAGGAATGATCTTAACTATATAACGTTCTTTAGTTCCTACCAATTTACTATAGCCTTAATCTTCTTTAGATCTATGCTGAGTTGGCCTAGTTTAATAATAAATTTAATAAAATTGGTCTTTTAGGTAAAGAACTCGCATTTTTTAATTGCTACTAGTATTTGTTCTTCTTATAGTCTCTTTAAAACCTATTTAATGTGTTCTCTATATTATTCCTTACTCTCTAAGTAAATGATAATGTTGTTAAGGTATGCTATAATAAATTTATCTAGGTGTTCTCCTAATATACTATTAATTTGCTTCTGGAATGTTACTAGTGTGTTTATAAGCCTAAATTATATAATTAATGGCTTATATAGTCCTTCCTTTAACCTAAAGGCTGCCTTCTATTTGTTACCTTCCTTAATTTTAATCTAATGGTACGCCTATCTTAGATCTATCTTTGTAAAGATCTTTGCGTTGCCTATCCTGTCTTAGATTTCGCTAATTAAGGGTAAAGAATACCTATCCTTCCTAGTAATGCTGTTTAACTGTCTATAGTCTATATATATCCTAAGTTTTCTGTTTTTCTTTAGGATAAATAATACTGGATATCCTGCTGATAACTATAATAGTCTAATATATCCCTTTTGTAAGTTCTCCTGGATAAACTTCTTAAGCGCTACTAACTCTGTTTTAGTAAGCTTATAGATTGGAAAGAACTTTGGACTTATTCCCTTTTTTAATTCTATTTTATGGTCCTAAGCTGTATGCTCTAATAGCTTTTCACTTTCTAGTAACTATAACTTTTTACTATACTTATAGTATCTCTTTGGTATATAACTTAAGCCTTACTTAGTCTCTTTATATATCGCTCTAACTTGGTACTATACCAACTTAGTTTACTGTCGCACTTTATACTATTATATATTTTTAATATTAACCTAACCTATAACCTAATTAATCTTTAGATTATACTTCTGTAATTAAGGCATTCCTAGTATTGCCTTATCCTGTCTTAATAGTAGGATATTAAAAGATATTTTAACTAGTCTCCCTTTAATAGTTATCTAAATAGGTCCTATTTTAAGATTAATAATGCCTCCTCTATAGGCTATCTAATCTTCTAAAATTGTTATAAGTGGATATAGGTGCTCCTTTTGTCTATATAGTAACCCTATCCTTTCTACTGCCTTTGGTGATATATGGTTTCTAGTTGCTCTATTATCTACTAATACTTTAAACTGCTAATCTTGCCACTTAGCTTTTAAATTTAGGTATTAACCTTAAATTCCTTTAAGGGTCTAAGGCTCTAATATTAGTTCCCTCTAGTTTTATACGCCTCCCCTTTTCCTAACTGTTAGCTGCTAGATCCTGCCTATACTTAGTCTAACTTTAGCCAATACTTAGTTCGTTTCTTTTCCTCTATATACTATAGATAAGTGTTCTCTAGGTACTCCTACTACTATTATCTATTTAGGTATTCTTCCATAAGGAATCTTCCTAGTTAAAGTATTAAGTCTCCTTAACCTTATACTTCTACTAGGTGCTAACTATATATATACTTAGCATTTCTAAACCGCTTTTCCTCTAGTGCCTAATATATTCTTACTAGGTACTTCCAGTTCTTATCTTTAGGTGCTCTATATATGTTATATATATTATCCACACAAGCTATCCACAATAGTATATAATGCGCTATATGTTTTAGGTTAACTCTTAGTTTATCTTTATCTTTAAGTTTAAACCTATACCTGGTTAACCTAACTACTGGTATCTCTGCTGCGGGTACTAAGATTTATTGCTTACTTCTCTAGTCCCTAGATCCCTCTTCTAGGTTCCTTAATATTATAATTAATACTCCTTTAATATAACTTATACGTTTCTCCGTAATAGGTTGGTCTTAGACAACTTTTTTATTTAGCTACATATAAAAATCTGCCTATTTATCGCTGTGTCGTTGCCTATACCACTTTCTATACAACTGGTTTAGTGTGTATGGTCTATCTATTAGAAAGTACCTTATTATCGCTATATTATAACATCCTTTAGTATGTCTTTTTTTAAACCTAGTTAGGATATCTAGATCCTCTTCTTATTCCAATTTATCTAACTATTTTGCCCTAAGTGTCCCTACACTTAGCCTATTAGTAACTCTTTATATGGGTGCTCTGTTTCTTATATAACCTAGTATAGCTAATCTCTTATCTAGCTTTTACTCTTACTATATAATAATTCTTATCCTAAACTTATCTATAGTTTCTTGTTTTCTGCGTCTTGTAGCTAGATCCTTATAGTCGTCTTGCTTTTTAATCCTAGTATTAACTATTCGATCTTTAGGCTAAATACTACATTTACCTAGAATTACTAACGTTCTTATTTGTTCCCTAAACTTATAGTTCTTAAACTTACGTCTTATACTTATTCGTTTGTTACTAAACTAAGTTACTACCCTTTCCTATTGGTTTTCGTCCGTTATAAGTCCTTAAGTATATCTTATCTCGTCTTAAAAATCTTAAGCTACTTTTATTTCTTCTTAAGAATCTTGAGCCTGTGGCCTTTTGCCTTTATTAAGTAATAAGCTAGCACTAGCAGTTATCTACTTGCTTAGTTTCTTCTAAACATTACTCCTATTGTCTTATAAAGCGATGGAAATTGTATCTAACGGTATTATAATACCCGTTACTAAACCTTATTCTATAATAGTCTTAGTCTCTACTTCTATTTTAACTTCTCTAAGGTCTATATGCTCCTAGTAAGCTGCCTTTATTGCCTTATTATTAGTAAATGCTTCGCCTGTGTTAAATTTATTGTCTTTAATATCCAATCTGCGAGCTGGTTCATTGGTTCCTTTAAACTTAGATAACAATAGCTCCTATAGCTAATAGCTTGCGCCGTACTTAGCGTCCTTATAAATTTGGTATATGTTGTTATAATAATACGCAAAACTGTTAATTAAACACTCTTTTATTCCTTACAGTGCACTATTGTCCCTCTATATATATATGCCGTCTGCTAGTCTAATTTCCTTTACTATATAGTTACTCTAACCACCTCTATAGTCTCTGGCGAAATGACCCTATTTTCCGCAATTTATGTAAGCTCTATCTTTAAACTATTTTTCTTGCTGTGGAGTCCGCCTAAACATCTTCTACTACTAAGATCCCTAGTTTGGCCTCTACTCCTGGGTCTTTTAATTACTTAATCCTTAACCTTTAGGTTTCTATAGTTTCTTTTCCTATCTTTGGGTTTCTTTGGTACCACTTAGGTCTATTAGCTCTGCGCCATTCTATAGTTTTTAACTCTAGGTCTATTATTGCGTACTCTGCGCCTTATATAACTATGGAACTCTGTTTTGCCCTCTCTTAGCTTGTTCCCTTTAATAGATTTAGTTATTAATCTTTATTAACTGATCTATTAACTCTCTTAGAGTATCCGCATCTTCTATTAGGATAATTACGTCCTAGACTTTAGCCTTAAGTCCCTATTTATACTGTGCTATAAGCGCCTTATTATTCCACTCAACCTATATAGCTAGTGTTTGAAACTGTGTTGTATACTTAATTACTAAAGTGCGTTATACTAAGTTCTAAAGCTTTTGTTCTGCTGTGGTTATGGCTTCTAGGTCTCTAAATATCTGTATTAGTTGCTCTATAAACCCGTTCTAACTGGTAAATATATACCGTACATCCTAGTTAGTAGTTGTTATGCCATTGGCCTATATTTCCGTGAGATATAGCTTAAACTACTTAAGTGCCCTCCCTATTAGGAACAATTCTATATAGGCTACTTAATCTAATGATATTACTAACTTTACTCCTTCCTATACTACCTTAAAGTGTATTTGCGTAAGAAATCCCTTAAGCTTTAACTTCTCTCCTGAGAATTGTTTAATTAAAGGTAACTTAATCTTTGCTGCTCTAATTCTATTAATGCGTTCTTTAAGTATCCTATTATTGTCTTATAAGTGATTAACTATTTCCTATAACTAACCTTATATAACCACTTAAGAATCCCTATTATCCATACTGGTATTACCTAGCCCTGAGGTTGTGGCTATTGCTAACGCCGTTATAACTGGTGCTACTCTTGGTGGTATATTATTTAACTTTATTTAAATACTGTAACCTTAGTAGTAAATGTGTAACGGAACCTTATAGTAGGAACTACAGTGGGTCCTATTATTAGGCTAGGTATATAGGTAAGAACAAAGTAATAATATAATAATAACTAGTAGAGTAGTTACCCAACAGATTAACTGTAATTGTATTCTAAGATTTACTATAAGGAGAGAACTATCTATAGTAGGGACTGAGGTCCTTTAAATACACAACTGTACTCCTAAGAAATCCTCTCTTGTATATGAGGTATGTGTTGTCTGTATTAAACGTAACGTCCCTTCCGTTTAATATAGTTAATACGTTTAACGCCACGTGACCTTAGTTACTATTCCTCGTCACATAGTTCCACCGGATCCATCCTAAACCGTGCCTGTATTAACCAACTAGCTTCCGCCGACTCTTCTCTAAGTAGTCGTAACATCGTACTTAAAGCGTCCGTAATAACATTGTGGAGTTAATGGCTTATTATAAATAGCGTATACAGTTAACAGAGGCTCTTGTAGAGTAGTCGCGATAGTAGTAAAAGGTATAGAGAGAACGTTTTGGAAGGCCTTAATTACGTACTATATTTTATATGGTATAGAGCCATATTAGCAAAGATTGTGCGCCTGTGTAAGTACGCTCCTCTAATACTTATTAATATAGCGGTAGTGTCGCTTAGTTCTCTTATATTTACGCTATAACTCTTTCTGAGCTTTATATAAGGTATTCTAGAGGATTTAATTATAAGCTTAACGCTCTCAGCAATTAGGCGTAAAGGAAGGAGAGCTTAGAGGAGAGGTAGAGGATAGACAGGTTAACATAGGTGTATCCATTAATTCCGTATTAGGTATTATAGTTATATTAAACGCAGGACCAGATATGGCATAGAAAGGCATAATTAAATAATAAACAATATTAGAAAAGCTAGGTAAAGCTCTTTAAGTTGGCTGTTTAGTATATATAGGAGGAAGGGTAGGAGAATATATGGGGGGAGGCGTGCTTAGGGGCCTATTTTTGTTAAAGTTCTTAGCGGATGCCATAGTTAAAGAAGAGTATATAGATTAGGGTTAAAAGAGACTAATTTTAGTGTAAAAAGGGTTGATTTTGTTGTGCTTAGGCTAGGAGCAATATACTATTCTTTTATACTACCATAAGCTCGCTATACCTGCTAAAAAGTCATCCTTCTTACCTAATTGCTTACCTAATTACCCACCCTAATTGTTACCTGCTCTCTACTATTTTGTATATAACCCCTTAAAGAGGCGTATAAGCCTTCCTTAGTAAGGGAAGCGCGTTATGATTGTAAATATTGTTTAGTAATATAAAATTAAAAAGAGCCTTATTATAACTCTCCCGGGCAGGCACCTAATCGTTAATTAATGCTTTAGCCTCATTTTCTTCAGCTCTATGATCATGAGGTGAGGTTATTTGGATATTTCCATTTAATATCGGCGATTAATCTATATACGGCTAGTGGAAGGCTTGATCGACACGCACTTACAGCGAGATGCGCCTGGGTGGTGTAGATGCCCGATTTTTAGAGCCTACTTAATCCCCCTCTCCGAGTCCAGGCAGCAGCCTTAGATACAACTCACATAAAGCGGCGCAGGGCAACTTGTTCAAGCGTAAGCCAGCAAGGCTTAGCGAAGCGTGCTAACCAATTAAAAGCCGAGAAGCTGAGTGTAAGGGATCTTTTGGCGGCTGCCAAGGCTAGCCTTCGGCTAGCCCTTGGCACCTCCTTATGGGCTTGCAGCCCTTCCCTCCTCATCGGTTCGTCTCCGTACGAGGTATTGCCATACCTACTCTTTACCATATCGTCCTCTTCCATCGACTCTCCTTGTGACTCATGCTCGGCTTGCCTGCTCCCTACCGTACACCTGGGCAATAGCCTTACACTGAGGACAAAAATAAATCCCGGCGGTTCGCCCTTTCATGGAAGCCCTTGCGGTTCTATTCCCTTGCGGTTCCATTCCCCTGGGGCTTCATTCCCCTGCGGGTCTATTCCCCTGCGGGATCATTCCCCAGGGGATCGTTCCCTGCCCCGTGACCAAAGCACGTGCGTTCGGCTAAAATTCTATTCCGGAGCGTCTGATTTATGAGATAATGAATTCCTGAGTACAGGCACTAAATTCAGCTCCTCCAATTGGCTAGTTATCGATACCGTAGGACACAAATTATTGACCCGAGGTACGAGCTATATTTTCGGGTCCTAGAATTCAAACCCCCGCCAAGCTAGCTTCTAATTAGTTAGAAATCCAGCTTCTCATTAGTTAGAAAAAAAGTTGCGCGCGGTAAGTTGTGGCAGAATCCACGTGACGAACTTCAAAATAACGAGCTCTACCAAAGCTCTGCAAAAGCTCTGCGAAAGCTCTGCGGGGGCTCTGCACAAAGCTCTGTATGAAGCTCTACAAAAGCTCTACCAAAAGCTCTACCAAAGGCTTTGCAACACTCTGCCCACCCAGTGTACTGGCCACGCGGTAAAACAGAACACGCAGTGCGCAGGGGAGTCCAAGAGAGTCTCCCCCTTGAAGCTCTGCTCAAAGCTCTGCTCGAAGCTCTGCTCGAAGCCCTATACGGAGCTCCAAAGCTCTACTAACACGCAGCACTAATATACTAGGAAGTCTCACAATCGTTCTCTACAAACACCTCTACGACGGCTCTACAATTGCCCGTACAATCGTCCGTACAAACGGCTCTACAAACGGCTCTACAAACGTCTACACGATCGCCCGTACAAACGCCCATACAATTAATCGATCAATTGATCAATTGCCTATACGAACGCCCGTACGAACGTCTCTACAATTGCTTATACAATCAATCAACCAAACGCCCGTACGATCGTCTCTACGTACGGCTCTACAATCAACCAATCAGACGCCGTATAAACGTCTCTACAAACGTCTCTACGAACGTCTACAATCGCCCATACAATCGTCCATACGAACGTCTATACGATTGTCTCTACAAACGTCTGTACGAACGCCTACACAAACACCTGCACAAACACCTATACAAAGCTCTGCTCAAAGCTCTATACAAAGTCGTTAATAAGGCCTTCAAAAACAAGCCTAAATACAAGCTCTATAGAGAGAAGCTCTATCAAAGCTCTACATAAGGCTCTATCAAAGTTCTGCATGGAGCTCTACTAAAGCTCTACAAAGCTCTGCACGAACCTCCGTACGAACCTCTGCAAAAGCTCTACTTAAAGCTCTACCAAAGCCTCTACCAAAGCCTCTGCAAGAGCTCTGCCCACGCAGTAAATAGAGCACATAGTGCGCAGGGGGGGTCCAAGGGGGCCTCTCCCTTGAGCTCAAAGTTCTACGCGGAGCTCCACTTAAAGCTTAATACGGAGCTCTAAAGCTCTACTAACATGCAGCACTAATATACTAGGAAGGTTCTACTATTAGCCGTACGAACGCCCATACGATTGATCAATTAAACGTCCATATGATCAATCAATCAAACGTCTATATAATTGCCTATACGATCGTCTCTATAAACGTCTCTACGATTGATCGCCCGTACGAACGTCTGCACGCCTTCATGTGGCTCTATAGAAGCTCTATACGAAACTTTACACGAAGCTCTACACGAGGCTCTGCAAAAGCTCTACCAAAAGCTCTAAACGCTCTACCAAAGCCTCTGCAAGAGCTCTGCCTATATAGTGAATGGAGCACGCAGTGCGCAGGAGGGGTCCAAGGGGGTCTCCCCCTTGAGCTCAAAGCTCTACTCGAAGCTTGATACGGAGCTCTAAAGCTCTACTAACACGCAGCACTGGTATACTAGGAAGGCTCTATAATCGTCTACACGAACGGCTCTACAAACGTCTGCACGAACGCCCATACAAACGCCCATACAAACGCCCATACAATTAATTAATCAACCAATCAAACACCTATACAATCGATTAATCGAACGCCCGTACAAACTTCTCTACAAACGGCTCTATGCACGGCTCCATAAACGTCCATACAATTAATCAATCAATCAATCGCCCACACGAACGCCCGTACAAACGATCAATCAAACGTCCATACAATTGCCCATACAATCATCTCTACAAACGTCTCTGCAATTAATCGCCAGTACAAACGTCTGCACGTGGCTCTACACAAGGCTCTACCAAAGCTCTACACGAGGTTCTACCAAAGCTCTACACAAGCCTCTATTAAAGCTCTGCACAAGCCTCCGCCTAAAGCTTACCCCCTACTGCGAAGCAGCCCCCGCAGCGCAGCACGACGGAGGTATATATATATTATTAAGCCTAACTTAAGTAGGGCGCCTCGGTTACTATAGTAGATCCTTTTAACAAGATAATACTACCTAGCAGTAACTAAGGCGCCTTAGCCTTACCACTACTTCTAAATTAAGTAAAAGCTCTATATAGGGGGGTCCAGGGTATCTCCCCCTAGAAAACCCTATATCTATATATATATTAATTAAACTCTATCTAATAAGGCTCTGAATTAAAGCTTTAGGTTAATTAATCGGCTTGTTATAAACTCGGATCAAAATTTTCGTTGGGGGGTACCAACGATCCGCATGTTCGTGCTAAGGGATAAGCTTGATAAAACCGCGGTAACCTACTTATATCACTTTTAGAGCGCTACCTTATTCCGGAATAAGTCGATTAATCCGGAATCAAGACAAACTCATTCCGGAACAAGGATGCCTCGTTCCGGAATGAGGCAGAAATGTTCCGAAATATCGGTATCAGTCGGAACATAAACACACATCACGCTCCAAAGTAACCCATATAGCGGAAGCAACAGCCAGAAAGACAATGCCGACCAAAACCACCCCAGGCAAACTCATCCTCTCCCTCGTCGCCATCACCACCTCAGCCGGCTGCTACGTAGCAGATTGGAGGTACCCATCCCCCTCCCACCTCTCCACCCTCAACTCCATCCTCTCTAACCCCTCTTCTCCCAGCCCAACCCACGTCTTCAACCCTGCCTGGCCCCCTCACGCCAAATTCCACAATGGCCAAACCATGTCCATGGGCCTGTGTCTCGGCCTCCTCACTCTCTACTACACCTGGCGGCCGACCCAATGACTCGCTCTTCACCGCCGCGCTGCTGGGGAGCCTATATTGGATCACGGGAATGAGCGCCATCCTGTACCCCGGCACGATGTGGATGGATCCCGAGTTTGGCGAGGACGCGCCGCAGAGGGTGGCTTTTGCCGTACTGGCCGTGCTGGCGTGGGTGGGGTATGTGGTTGGATGAGGGGAATTTGAGGCTTCGTATTCGCGTGGGTGGACTTGGGAAGAAGGCCTTGAGACTTCGGGTTTTGGTTATGGATGCTGGGAAGTAGGGTTACGGTTCCTCTAGACGAGAGCGAAAGGTGAGAGTGGAAGTTATGTGGTTGAAAGGCTCGCAGGCAGGATTGAGAGTGTTAAGGTGGTCAGGATTATCTTCTGTCTCCACAAACTTCAAAACGCCACTCTGCTAAGTTATTTCTTTACTGTGACAATATTGCTACCTCCACTCCAATCTCGTATTTTGACGTCAATAGTCCAATTTCCGTATATCTCGGGGCTGTTAACATTTTCGCCATATCAAAACTAGGAAAAGGAAAAAAACAGTTTGGAGATCTTGAGGACGGAAAGGCAATCTTTGGCTCCTACTTTCAAGCTCAATAATCAAGACCCATGTAAATCATGATATACGGCACGATGCTCCCGGAATGGTGCTCATCTGGTTATCCGCCATACAACCCAATACGTTCGTGCGTCTTCCGCATATGATCGTACGTCTCCAGCCCACTCTCGAATGTCTCCATACAGAACCAGCAAATATGAGTTTCGCAGCCTTTGCAATGCATATGATTGCATCCTTCCGTCTTCTCAATTGCCGTCCCGCACTTCGGGCAGTCGCGCACATCGTTGTCCTTCTTCCACTTCGAGAATGCGTCATCTGCTCGAGCTAGGAGCTTGTACGCTTCGCATGTAAGGCCGTCGTGGGCGGCGACGTGGCAACCTGTGCAAACGGGAGTAATGCAGCTGTCGCATTGGAATATGCGAGGGTTTGTAATTGACGTGGTCTTGTAGACACGGTCACAGTCAGGCGTGGGGCAGTACTGGAAATTATTTGGGCGACTGCGGACATAGGAGGTGAATGAAGTTTCTAAAAGAGTCTCGAACACTGCGGCAGGAAGGCCACCATGTAACTCTGCAAGCGAAAGGAGATGGTTGCACGTGGCGGAGGCCCCGAGACAGCGAAGGGGGAGAGTGGCATCGCTCGCAGAGGAGCACTGCGAGACAAGGCAGGAGAGGCAGTAGGTATGGCCGCAACTAGTCTTGAAAGGTTCGTCTGGTTCGGTCCAGCAGACTGGGCAGGTCTCCTCGAGCTCATCTTCCGTTCGCAGTGCTGCCATTCCGGTTTCCAGTGATGTTTGACTGGAATTATGGAGGGCTTCTTTGGCTTGCTCAAGAGCTTTTGCTGAGCCTCGAATCGTGATGACCTTTGGGTTACCTGTGATGTCCATCTTAACAGCGTCTTTCCCAAGTTCGGCAACCAAACGACGAAAGCCGCCTTTCAAAGCAGCTTCGAGGTTTTCGTCATCAAGCGTAATGGTGTGAATTCGAGTCGCTAGCTCTTTAATCTTGTCTGTAAGAGCATTTTGGGCCCCGAGTATAGCCGTAGGCACTCCGTACAGACGCAAGGTGCATCTCCGCATATCTCGGTAGATGAAGACCTTATATCTGTCCATTAGTAGCTCCAAGAACTTTAGCCCATCAGGTTGGAAGAAAAACAAATCTTGGATCTGCTTATCCTGGACGGCAGCCACCGTTCCAGCTAAAATCTTCTCCACGGAGCTTTTAGTCTGCGCCACCGCATCACGATCCTCTCCATATATCCTGAGCGTAGTGTTAAGATTCTGGAAACTATGAGAAGCTACAGCGTCGTAGGACTTGATGTGCACATATTTTGTTTTCCAAGCTTTGTCTCTCAGAATGTCTAGATCGATCTTGACAGCCGTCAGCACCTTGCCAGAGACTGACAACTTCACAGATACAATGGGAGCGACAAGTAGTTTAGAGTTGCCGGATGCCTCGATGTTGCACTCATTGAGCTCTTGCACAGCTCTCCTGGCGTCGTCGGCGTGGATGAACCTGGCAATTGCCTTTACTCGACTACCGTTACTGTCAGTGCTAACGATCCATTCAGATAAGGTGCCCTTCGCTTCAAGCAGACTCTTCACCCGTTCTTCAGCTTCTTCGCTTGACAAATTGTAAGTCGGTGGCCCGAAGTCGATTTCATAGGGGTCTGGGCGCGCTAGAAATGCGGTTATCTCTGCTCTAGTAGTGTCTACATTAAGGTTTCCAACTCGAACGGTATAGATCGCCTGACGGTGGCGATGAATGGGTTGCCACTCTGGTGGTTCGTATTTAATCTGCAATTTGCGGTGTCTAATTTTCCCCCACTCTTTTTTGTTAAGCTTTTCAGCAGCTTTAAAGGCAAGATCCTTCTTTCCGTAATGAAGGTACGCGACTTTGGAAGGCTGGTACCAAGTGCAACTCACAGAATTTAGTTGCAGCCGATTTGCCGAAGAATCTGTCTGCGTATCTACTTGTAGTGGCATAACACGGACAGAATTCCCATTCATCTCTAACTTTGGTCCAGTACGTTCAAGAAACGTCCGAGCAAAATCGGGATTTTCGACTTTGATCTCCGCAACTTGCTGTGCAGTTTGAGGAATCTTCTTAATACGGATTGCGGCAGGCGTAATGCCGGTTATTCCTTTGCTGGCGAGAAACTCTGATACGCTATGAGTTGTTTGATCAGAAGAAAGCCCGGACATCTGAACGGCTGAGAAATCTGAAGGTAATGAGAGAGCCGAGACTTCAGCTCCATCTTTGAAGGTAACTGAAGCTCCGCTAATTGTTCTTGCCGACAGTTTGATATTGTCCCGAAGAGTAGTGTTAGGAGTTACAGACGACCATATCGAAGTGGAAAGGCTAGGCAAAGAGCTTGAGCCTGGCGGAGGAAGAACTACCGTAGAAGATTCGGTGGACTTTTCCTCTGGAGAGGTTGTTGAACCGTCAGTCTCATGGGAGAATCGGCACTCATCGCCATGTTTGCAAACTCCTCTGAGAAAGAATGAACAGATCGGTAATTTACTCTCCACTCCCGACAAGCCACTGGCATTATTGATGGCACTTGGACCCTCATGCTTGAACTTGCATAATGCGCCGTTCTTGCACAACCCCTTTTGGAAGAAACGGCAAGCTTGGACCTCTGTAGCCCTTGATTTGTTATTGCTTACACCAAAACTTTGGGGAGACGGCTGAAAGGCTGGTGCATCAGGCCTGAAAGTCAGCCCTGGAGCCGGTGATGGCCACTGGATATGCTCAAAGGAACAAGAGTCGCCACGAGTACAGCGACCCTGTTTATGAAATGTGCAGATAACCATATCGCCTTTAGTGCTTTAGCGGCGCGGCAGAAGCTTACGCAGTGTGAAGATCGTATCTAAGTTTTCACCTGCCAGGTTAGCTTGACACGTGATCGCAGTTGACGCTTTCTTTCCTATTCCCGCCCAACGTTCTTTTCCTAGAAGACGCCTACATAGAATTCAGCTGAACTATTCACTAATGGCTTTGCTACCTAAGACATTGCATGGCGCAGTCACCACAAGGTTTAAGGGCACGATGGAAGTACATGTGAGAAGATGATACCTGCCGACTAGCTTCGAAAGACGCAACCAAATCCTATAACTATCGCAATAACTACCCTTAGAGAACCTACCTCTTACTTATTACACCCATCCCATATCGCGAGCGCCCCCGCCTTACCCTGCCGATACTTCATATTCAATTCAAGCTAAAGCATAACGAACGTGGGAAAAGATTCTACGAAGCTGATGACAGATAATCAACGCAGCCGGCTCACGACCTTGTCTGCTCCTCTTTGGCATCTTGAAATCTACAAGTCGGGGTGACACCTTGCAGAAATTGCACATATTCCAGCTATACGTCTCATTCTTCCCTTGTTCTTTCGTTTATGGATTAATAATGGATGTCTCTTCCTCACATATTAGATCCCTCCTGAATAGCTAGAGTATGAGATATCAATTTCAAAAGCTGTCGACCAATTTCCTCGGGATGGAAACAATCATGGAAACGGAAATTACATTGCAGATGCACTATCCGCGTCCTCCGTATATCTAGATGCTGTTCATACGGTGACTTGAAACCTGCCTGCTCAGAGTACAGCACATTTGGATCGACAGTAGTTCGACACTTATGCATCATGCAAGGTGACTGGGGGTTTGGGGGAGAGATAGCCTAGATATACGAAGGCGCACATCTGATACTTGCAGCCACGTTTACCTACAACGGCACCGTTAGCTGCTTCTTAAGCAATCCAGAATGCCGCATCCCCATAGACTCTCCAAATGAGAAGTATCCATCACCCGTCAGGGTACTACGTTATCGATAAAGATATGGACCGTGCATATAATACCAAGGAACTGTACTTAATCCATGCCCCCTGATTGGCCAAATTCTTATCGATAACGTAGGACGATAATTGACGGGTGATGGGATGTGCCCGTTCACAGATCAAGCACTACGATCCGGGTCATTGCCTTCTCTTACTGCATGGATAGGTTTATCAAGAACGCTAGGGGCTCCTCTAGGAATGCCAGCACCACCAAAGCTGCCAATGCTCATTCCTCTATCCCTTAACCCGTCAGGACCGCAGTGAGGAAGGTCCGTGCACGAACATCGAATCAAACAACGCGCGGGCCTTGATCTAATTGATCTAATTGGCTAACCATTATCGATAACCGTACGACCAATCTTAACGGGTTAAGGGATACCGATGACCAGCGTCAGGCGCTCCCGAAACCGAACTTCGCCGACGATAAGCTTGCCTGGATCTCATCCATCAGGCTCTCACACACATGCCACTACCTTGCCATCGGCCAGTTCCCCATGAACCATATTCTCCGGATCTAAATGACTTACCCCATCTAGCTAGCGCGATCTTCACCGATCGATCGCTACACCAGTCGTCATGGATTTTCGCTCAGCATCAGAATGCCATGCACAAGCTCCACAATTCCATAAGCCTAGGAACACCACGCTGTTGCTACGGCCCGTTGCAGTTTTAGGCTCGTGGCAATGACGCAGTGCCTCTTCTCGGCTTGACGCCACGACCGACTCTCGCAGTCACTATGCGTAGTTGGGCGTCATAACGTAAGATGCTCAAATCTACAGGATTCTGGGGCGTGACTGGGGAAATGGGAGCAGTAGGAGTTTTGGAAGAGTCAGATGTGGAGCTCTATCTCGACGTTAAGACTTTATGACAGGTGAAGAACTGCGGGTGTCGCTGTTCAGTGGGAGGGTAATTAGGGGTGGATGGGTGTAGTGTATATTGTGTTGATTCTTACTCTTCATATATCAGAAATCAAGCACACAGTCAGTTACAAGCTTTCAAGTCAAACCATTATAGAATTCCCATTCTCCCATTGTCAATTTTCGCCATGCAGAACGAACACGGTCAGGGCGTCTCTCACGCAGTCGGTGATTCGAAGGTTCCCGAAAAGGTGCAGGAGAAGGCACCGCAGGGTCTCGAAGAGAGCTTGCCTAACAGGGTACGTGTATGATTAGTAGTTTCTCGCGTTCATCCTAATTACTCGTCTCTATTTCTCCCGTTTCGTCATATGTCGATTCATAGGGTTTCCTTTGCTGCATGTTGTTCTGACTCGAGATAGGTCCACGATGCTGGCAGCGGCACCGGCAGACAAACACATGCTAAGGACGACGGTGATGCGAGCATTGTGCCCAAGGGTGTTCAGAAAACCGTCCCAGAGAAGGTCGAGAGAGTTTTGCCGAATGCGATTCACGACACTGGTGACCAGGGTGGACTACACCGGAAGCAGTAAATGTTGATCTAAGTTGTTGGAGCGAGGACATTGTCTAATGTATGAATATGGTATATGAGCTCTTGTATGATTATATGGTTTGAATGTAATACATGAACAAGTTTCGTATAGTAGTGGATAATGTTATATATGGAAATGATAGACAAGTGTGTTCAATGATCTATAAGTACAATAAAAAATAATGGGGCCTGTCATATTTTCTAGGTGAGATATTATAAAATTGCGTCTAGTTGTCGGGTTTCTTAAAAGTGGATTTGAACTTCCGAAGATGTAGTTCTGAGCATTTTGATAGGAAAGAGCTCTATTAAAGTATTACTTATACCTGCTTTTCTCCTTAAGTCGTCTTCGGTTTTATCTCAGCATCCTCTTCTCTCTAGTCGAATGAATTGATGCCTGGTGCGACAGCTCCCATAATAGCAAGTTGAATTAGAAAACCGTTGATTAAAAGATGACCAACAAGGCAAGTCTATATTGTACAATAGGTACAGGTAATACAACGGAGCCCATTCCCGGAGTCGGAAGCACAACTCTTGCCCAGGAGAAGTTCCTTTATTGCTCTTCCATGCCACGCACGCACAGCTCTTTAATCATCAGACCAATACGTCCACCATTGAAACAATGCCATTCCTTTTATTTCTCTGCTGCCTTCACTGTAAGAAATGCCTCGAGATCGAACTTGGGATCGTTCGGGTCTGTGATGACTGCAGGGCTCAAGTATTAGTATTACTTTATATTCGATGCGGAGAGCTGCAAAGCCTCGAAGCTCGAGCAAGAGCAGCGGTTCTTTCAGAATTGGGATGGAGACATACGGCCGCCACTAGCCATTTTGCTCTCCGCTGGCATCGTCTTCTTCGCCCACTCGGCTTTCGCCTTGTTTATGAGCTCCTCCTTGTGTTTATACTCGCGATTTATCTTGTTCAACTTTTCCCGTGACGATATCGAGGCTTGGTGGTAGATGCCGTAGAATACGCCGAGACCTAACGCGGACCATCGGAGGACCTGTAATTCATCCCGGTTAGATCCAGAGTCTATATTCCAAGGAGCTAGAGTGTGGTGGAGAGCTTCCATTGCAGTCTAAAGCTAGTTTTAAGCGAGTAGAACGTACGTTGACCCCGACAGAGGTGGACATTGTGACAGTCGCGCGATCACCAGATAGGGCGCGATTCGAGCGGAGAAGGGTCAATGGCCGTGGAGGGGTTTGCCACTGCTTGAACACGGCCCTAGGATGGTGCGCAGCGCGTCTACAAGGAAGATGCGGTGGTGTACAGGTGGTAGGAGTATGGATTGAAGAAGTTGACTTGCTCACGGTTCATCCCGAAATCTCGCTGGGCCGGATTTTGCTTGGCGTGCCATACCCTTGGCATCTTCAGAAATTGGAGCGCAAACAATCAACCGGATCACGATCTTTCATATTCGCGACGTCTTTTAATATCGAGCCTTCTATAGTTCCTGGAGAGCTGGGTGTTTACACAGGATATATTGCAGCGCATTAAACTGCCTCACAACGAACCGGTTCTTCGTCAAGAAATCTAGAAACCCAGAGCTCGGCCTCTCAACCATAACTCCGCATCATGGAACACTCTTCGACAATGCAGCAGCGGAGGGATGAAATCCTAGCCAAGAAAGCAAAGCTAGCAGAGCTCAAACGGCAAAGAGAGCTACGACAAAAGGAGTTCTCGCAAACTCGACAGAGCATTGGGGATGCCTCAGAGGTTTGTCCATTCCTCTACTCATTCCTCTGCTCAATGAAGCACTGCTGATACTCTCTCTCAGCTAGCGCAGCCTACACCGAGCCGAGCTGACAGCCGACGGGAACTAGACAATCTAATATCAACACTTGTTGGGGAAAGCAGGCCAGGTTCGACTGCACCAGGATCACCAGCCGGAGGTAGAGGGAGCCGGCCAACTTCAGTAATCAGTGCGGGACAGCTGAGCGGTGATAATGCGGAGATTTCGAGCCCACCTTCTCATACACCTGCGCCGCCAGTGGGTGCGGTACAGACGCTGTCGATTGGGCCCCTCACGACTGTTTATGAAACGCTTTCCTCTCCGAAACCAGAAATTCTCACGTACAGCAAAGGTGTGCAAACATCAGAACCTTGGTCTCCACCCAAGCAACGGTCACATGGGTCTGATTCGGAGGCTGACGAATCGCCAACAAGAGTCAAGACACCGCGTGCGGCGAAAAGGTTAAGTCGGAGGGAAAGAGAGAGAGATGAAGAGCTCAGGCAGAATCTTAAGAGGGAAATTGAGGAAGAGCTCAAAGCCTTACAGCAGCTGGGACCAGATACTACAACAGCAGCTTCACTATCGCAGCAAAACTTCCCAGCGCGGACATTAACAAACGAGGAGCTGAGTGCTGTCACATCTTCGGAAGACTTTCTAGACTTCGTGGAGAGGTCAAGTAAGGTTATTGAGAGGGCCTTAGAGCAGGAATATGATATCTTGGCGGATTATGCCTTAGGTGGCATGAACGGCTTGGATGATGAGGACGACGGATACGGCACCACGGGGACGAAGAAAGGAAGGCGGATAAAGGAGGTTGCGCAGTTTTGGGACGAGCGATGGAGCAAGAAGCGGATGATCAGTGATCTTGGCTTCTCTCCAAAGGTACATAATACACCCATCAAGCATCAAGACCATGTATTAACTGTATAAAATCCCAGTTCCCTGAACTCGTCCTGGCATCCTACACTAAAAACCCATCCGCGCCCCACGACCCAGACGGGCTGATCCAAGTATGGAACCTGCACATGCACGACCGGCCCGAATACATGTTCCACGCGCAATCCGACATCCTGACGGCCAAATTCTCGCCCTTCCACCCAAACCTAATCATCGGCGGCGCCTACAGCGGGCAAGTCCTCCTCTGGGACACACGGGCCAAATCCGCACCGGTGCAAAAGACGCCCCTCACAGGCTCCGGGCACACGCACCCGGTCTACTCTCTCGACATTGTGGGGACCCAGAACGCCAACAACATCATCTCGTGCTCCACCGACGGCGTCGTCTGCGGCTGGACCGTCGACATGCTGTCGCAGCCGCAGGAGCACCTCGAGCTGACGAACCCGCCGCCAGCCAAGACGGAAGACATGGCCCCGACCTGCATCGCCTTCCCGCAGGCCGACCCGACCTACTTCCTCGCCGGCACCGAGGAAGGGAGCATCTACCCGTGCCACCGCTACGACCGCGCGGGCGCCAAGGCGGGCGTCGACGCCCGCGTCGCGTATCGCGGCCACGCCGCTCCCGTCATGAGCCTCGACTTCCACCCCGCGCGCGGCATGCTCGATCTTGGCGACCTCGTCCTGTCCGCTAGCGTCGACTGGAGCGTCAAGCTGTGGAAGGTGCGCCCGCCGGCCGCCGGCGCGTCGACGAATGTGGTCGGTGGTGCCGCCGCGGCGGTTGTCGAGCCGCTGCTGGATTTTGCGCGCGAGGACCTCGTCTACGATGCGCGCTGGTCACCCGTCAAGCCGGGTGTGTTCGCGCTCGTGGACGGTGCGGGCAGCCTTGAGGTCTGGGATATCAATGCTGATGTTGAGGTGCCGGTGGCTAAGACGAACCCGAGCGATCGCCGTGGGGCGAGCTTCATGGCGCGTAGTTTGAATAAGTTGGCGTGGGAGCGGAATGAGGGGAAGAGGGTTGCGGTGGGTGGGATGGATGGCGTCGTTACGGTGCTTGAGGTTGGGGCGGAGCTGGGAGGCGCGGAGAATGTGAGGCAAGAGGAGTGGGCTGGGGTTAAGAAGTTGGTAGGGAGGTTGGATAGTTCGGGGGTTGTGAATGGGCGGTAGGTGCGGTGTGGAGTTGTGGACGACTTGAGAGGAGGGAGATGGAAGAAAGAGAAGGGTGCGGTGGTGTCGTTAGGTGGTGTATGCTGTGTCAGGATGAAGTCAGGAAAGGGGGAGGGTGGTAGGGAAGGATTCGTTGCTGTAACTGCTTGGGTTTCTTGCTCGCGCAAGCTTTTGGCATTTGATGGAGTCACGCAGGAGACATACCCCATTGTATTTTTGATTCCATCTCCTTGTTTAAAAAACGTCCACAAGAGCTATTGCTCGCTCCATACAATCTATTTACTATATTACGCTCGTGGTATCATAGCGGCAGCTTTGCCAGAGCGCCAGCAGGGAGAAGATCCGCGCTTCTTACATCAGTCTGTTCGTCGGGGCCTGTCGCTGAGTGCCATCTCGTCCACATCTGTACTCATACATCTATTATAGCATGCAGGTCTACCTTATACCATGCAAAAACCCCCTCATCGACTCAACACCACCTCAAACCCCCCAAGCCATCCCCACAGCCGCCGCCACCACAATCGCAACCCTCTTCCCGCTCGTCCCAGTCGGCATGCTCGCACCCGCTTTACTCGACGTCGTCGTCGCCGCGAACCCAGCCAAAGAGCCCTGCGCACTACTAACAACGGTGCTCAAGCCGCTCGCCCCCGAGCTCTTCGCGCTCTCCACCGTAACGCTACTCGCAGCTGTCAGCCCACTCGTCGTCTTGCTCCCAGGAACCCCGCCCGTGGCCGTGATGCTGGCGGCGGGGCCGACGCTGGTCGCGGTGCCGCCGACCTCGCCGGTGACGACCTCGGTCGGGAAGGCGGACGTCAGGCTCTGCACGCCCGTTGTCTCGGCGGCGTAGGTGAGGACGGCGGTCGAGGAGACGACGGTGTTGGGGCTGTTGATCACGAAGTAGGGGCTGTAGTTTGTCTGGTCCACGTTGTCGTCGTTGACGATTTCGAGGATGTAGTTGAGCCCAAGCGTTATCGATGTGCTGGGGGTCCAGGTGTAGGCGCCGGTGTTGGAGATGTGGGCTAGGATGGGTTAGTCGATGTAGTTCTAGGGGAGGGAGGGTTGAGGACTATGGGGATAGGAAGTGGGAAGGGAAGAAGCGGTCGGGGTTGGTGAGAGGAGAGTTGAATATTAAGAGAAGACGTACAAGCAACGATCTCGCCATGGTCGAAATTCGAGCTGGGTCCGGATCGCAGGATTATGCTCACGGTTCCGTTCGTCGTCGGCGACCAATTTATATCACTTGCCTCACCCGCCTTGAAGCTAAAGCCGGACCGCGGGATTGTGAAGGGGTTTTGGTACTTGTTAAAGTTGTCAGTTTGGGCGAGGGCGATGGGAGCTAGAAGGACCGGAAGGAGGCGTAGGAGACGCATTTTGATATATGGATAGGTGTATATGCGTATGTGTGGTGTTCGGAGGGGAGGATTGGCGAGAGGTATAATGGGAGAAGAGCAATGGCTCGAGAGGTAAGATGAAATACTCGAAGGACCAAGTAGTCTTCTAATTTCCTCTCAATTCCGGGTATCCGCTTGAAAGCACGATCGACACCTTTTCCTCCTGCACAAAAAGCCTCCTCTTCGTACCGTATATAATTCACAAAAAAGACAACAGCTCGGACTAAAAACGATAAACTCGCAAGCACTAAGTAAAAACAACAGACGGCAAGAAATTGTAAGAGAGAAAATGATGGTTCTCATCCTCTTAAGCCCTCTTCGCGGCTCTTCACGCACTCCGCCAACCACCAACGCACCGGCATAAGGCTAGGCAGACCCGCACCGGATCTCCATCCCACGACCGAAGCTGAAAGTCTTAGATGACGTACGCCCTCCTCATCCCGAAAACGAGGCCTCCCAGCTGGCGTCGTCCCTCTAAAATCCCATCATGGTAGCAGTTTATCAAACAGCATCGTATTTCTATAGGGAAGAGATGCAGCTGTAGTGGTGTTGTGGCGATCCCGAGCTTGCTTTGGCTGGTGCGCGCTGCACGCTTTCTAATGTTTCACCGCAGCAGCCCGCAGCCCGCAGTTTCCTGGTGCACGCAGGGCTCTCCGCACAAATATGCGGCGCTAGCAGATGCAGGTCGTGCGTATGTGTGCGTGTCTGCATGCGTGCGCCAGAACCACGGCTGATGGCCTGGAGCGCGCTTGCGCGGCCGACGCGGAACTTTTGACTTTCAAGCTTGTCTTCAAGCTTAATTGGCCAGCGCCATCAATTAGGCAGACCTGCATCGCAACCACGTCCGAATGGCGCGCCGTGGTATACACCAAAGGACATGCACGCCTCGAGCACGGAAGCAACAGCCGAGGCTGGATGGAGAGCGGCAGAGATCAGGCTGAAGCAAGTGGGTCAAACGTGTCGAGTGTAGACAATACTTATATCTTGAATGGGCTACGACGCTGGAAGCCTCAACGCAACGAGGGAGATGCATGGTAGAGACACGGAAAAGTGATAATTAGACATTTTGGTCTGCCAAAACTAAACGGCTTAGAACAGAGTTTACGGAGCAGGCACAATGCATTTAATAACGTAACGCTTTCTCATCCATCCGCACACACCAATCCACACAAAACGAAGAAACACTATGGCTGGTTTGCCATACAAATACGCAAAACATGCTTTCCCGTGATATGCTCCAAGATCGCGTCCTTGATGCACATCGCTCTCTTTTATTTTGAGAAGCGCTTTAGTTCAAGTACGCCATAGCGGCCACGGCACCGAAGATCAGCGCCATTGGGCTGGAACCCAGCTGTCCTGCTGCGCCAGTGGGGGCACCTTGCGCGGCCGTCTGCGTGCCTGAGGCACCGGTTGAGGCGGCGTTGGTAATCGCGCTGGTGATCTTGATGGTGGCAGAAAGAGTCGCGGTTGAGATGGTGCTGTTGCCCTTGCCAGTCGAGACAGCGGAGACAGAGGATGTGACCGAGGCGGTGCTGTTGCCAGCTATAGCTGTCGTCGAGAGGACAGATTGGCTGACCGACGCCGCAGATGCACTGGATGAGGCGGAGGCGGAAGCGGAGGAAGAGATGGCGGATAGACTACCACCGCTAACGGAAATCTTGTCAGAGTAATTGATCTGGTTGCCTTGGGTGATCTGAAGAGCATAGTCGGAGCCGTCTGCCAAGCTCTTGTCCGGAATCCATGTGTATGTAGTGCCAGTTGCGGTTGCTACCAGAGCCTGTGTTAGTAGATTATTTAGTACACTTTTCGGGGAAGGTTCGTACAGGTCAAAGTGGAAATGGTCTGAAGGTTTCCAGAGGGGCCCTTGCGCAGAGTAATGGTGATGGGCTATGCGATTGATTAGCTCCGACTTAGAACTGAGATCTGAAGGCAGCCTTACCGAAGTGGTGTCAGAAGTCTTCCACTCGATTGGGTAAGACTTTCCTACTGTCACAGATGTAGGAACGTTGGTGAATGAGAGGGTACTTGACTGAGCCAGAGCCACAGATGCAAGCGCCGACACGGCGAGAAAGGCAGACTGGAAGAAGCGCATCTTGACAGAGAATTGAGGGCGTGTATTACAAAAAGTACGTGTGCGTCTAGGGTAACGAGAGTAAATATTTACGTGTTTAGTAGTTGAAAGAGTGTCAAGAATTGTCAAGTGTGAGTGTGAGAGAAGAAGGGGGGAGAAACTGAAGGAATAGAAGGAATAATAGAAGGAATGCATGGGCGCAGCTAATTATCACGGAGGAATGAACCAGGCCGAGGTGGCTTGGAATTGGCCTCAGATGCCTCTACACCCTCCTGTCAACTCCGGTGGTTAGCGCAGCCACATCTGCACGGCCTTTTTGTAGGGGAAGTTTTGGTATTTTTGCTGTTTAAGGGAAAGTAAGGCCGTGCAGACGTGGCTGCGCTAACCACCGGAATTGACAGGAGGGTGTATAATGAGCACCTGGCCTGCTCCAATCAGACATGCAGCAGCGACAAGGTGCGCAGCTTAGACCAGCCAGCTTTGACCAGCTTGAACCGGCCTGGGGGCTCGCATTGCTTTCAAGCGTTGATACTGGGGCTGTTTGCGTGCCGATGCACCCCATGAAATGCAAAAAACGATCAACAAAACAACGCCATTCGCGACGCCAACGGTTCAGCTAAGCCATCATAGGCACGCTTTAGCTGCATACGGAATGGAGAACGATATCCAATAAGTGCGGGGGAAATTCAGGGGCTGAAACTCATTTTCTTGGGGGCGGCAACGTGACTGCCTTTGCCGGCCCCCCACGGAATGGTTGGTGACGGTTGGTGAGAGAAAGAAATTATCGTGGACGGTTCGACGGTGACAATCACTGGTTACCATTTCTACTTTCACCATTATTGTATCTCGTGACACTAGGACACCGACAGCTTCTCCGTCTATGGACCTTCCTGTTTAGCAGCAAAGATTTTGGTCATTGCCCGCGGTACTACGCGAGTTTAATTTCCACTTTTCAAGACTTTCATCGTCTATATAAAAGGGGAAATTCGAGACCACGGGATCACGCGAGACTCTGACGTAAACACCGCATGAAATTTGGTTTTTGTGGACGCAGGTCGGCCACACTACCCCAAACGCCGACTTTACCAAGCGAGGTAGCTTTGGTGACCCCATAGATAGACTTAATTAGGTAGATTTAACTTTACTGCAACAGGCAGAAGTTTAGCTTAATGGACCGATCGTTTAGCCGAAAGGAGTCTGGGCCTCGGTGGAGTAAATCTCACCACTTGGCGTCAAAATTTTAAACATATTTTCTCTTTGCTTTTATCACCATTGCACATTCAAGAGTTTGTTCACAGTCATTTGTGCATAATCTTTTTCGTTTTCCTTCGTCGCAGCATAAACCGAATTTCAATTTCGGTATTCAAGTGTTTCCAAGCAGTAGTGTTTCTTGTAGTTGAAGTATATGCCAGATCCCATCTGCTCCGAAGATGTGCTCCCATGCATTATCGTGTCTAGTCCATTCGTTCAATGAGCTCCATAGTAAACATCCAGCCATCACCCAATTGCCAGAAGTTCTGCAGTGACTAGGCCAAGCCAAAAAAACATCCTAACAAGCCAGAGAGAAGAAAGCAATCGAATGGCTACGTCGCAAAGGAAAGCGAGTATCTCGATGCCCGACGCTGAAGAAGAAACATCTTTGCTCCAGTCCAATTCAAAGCGCCCTTCCAGCGGAGTGTTCGCGAGCCGCATAAGCGAAAGAAAAGTTGTTCCACGTTTACTACATTCGCACGCGCCGATATCTCCAACCGATAATCCCGTTCAACGAGACTAGAATGCCTCACTATCCGACCCTCCTTCGATCGTATCAGGGAAGTCGAAATCGTAATTGATAGCGCGTTGTGCGGTCTTCGAATCCACGCTGTGCTGTCCGTAGGAGCGCGCATCGGCCGGTGCGTAACCATTGGGAGTCACAGGAGTGCTGGGAGCTGTCACCTTCTTCGCCTTTTTGGCTCGAGGCTTCGCTGGAGCACGACGTTTCTTAGCTGGAGTCAGAGTTGCGGAGGATATGTTGCCGTTCGGTGGAGATGGAGCGTCGAGCGCAGACGTGCCTATGGTCATTCGCTGTGTTAGATTTGAGATTAAGACGGGACTCGCGAAGGATGATGGGTAGTAGATTAGAGGGGGCTCATGGAGATGGAGGAATCTCCATGTCAAGAAAGAGAGACAGGGCAAAAAAATCAAAGTATTCAGTGAGGAATATCCAAGATGGATTATAAAGTAGTCGAGTATATACCTCTCTTCTTCGCAGCTTTGACCGCTTCGAATTTCTCACCACCATCCAAGCGGGCCTGGAGCTCGCGCGCTTTCGCCGTCACGGCTCTCAGCTGATGCTGAAAAGAATCGGCAGTGCGTGTGCCATCTAATGCGGACATCATTTCATACTGCTGTTTGGAAATGCTCGGGGTGGCGCCGCTGCCTTTGACGGCCAGCAAGAGCACTGCGACTGTTTCCGCCGTGAAAGTCTTCTGCCCGCCTTTCGGACCAGTGGCCTCCTCTGCACCTTTGGCCATTTCGAAGAGTAAGTCGTAACAAGCTAGCCAAACCAAAAAAGAAACAAAGTGCAGATGAGCAAGAGGCGGTCGATGGGATAGAATGGCGGATGCTCTGGTCTAGATGTAAAACCTGGTTGTGAAGAAATTTCCCGAATAGGTCTGAAGGAAGAAGGTTAAGTTGCAGGTGAAGAAAGAGGGCTGTGACCTACTGTCTAATAAGCTCCGGATTGAGTAAGTCACATGGTCGTGGCTCTCATGTGAAGTGAATAGAAGTGATGAAGTGTTGTCTGTATGCTAAGGTTGTAGCAGAGTGAGCTGACGGAAGTATAGTAGTAGGTGGAATGGTAAAAGTTGATCTCCAGAGCCTTATAAAATCTTATTAGAAAATTAAAAGTTTATAATTTTATGCTAAATATCGCAACTATACTCCACCGGATAATTAATTGTAATATTAGGAATATATTACTCTATATTTTACACCTAAAATTAATAAGATTATATACTAATCGTTATTTATAGTTATTAACTATACTATCTTCCTAAATTAACTTATAGATATAGCTAAAATTTATTAAAAGGCTCTACCAAAAAGCTCTAATATAGTATTAGATCTTTTCCGGAATAAAGTAATTATTCCGGAATATAACCGCCAAAAGTGATATACCAATTATTCCTCTTTAAGGACGACTTATTCTAGAATGAGGCAGAAATATTCCGGAATGAGTCGTCTGCTGGTATAGAGCGGAACATATATTGTACAACCTTACCACAACTAGAAAGCTCGAGAGTACTTGGCACAAACTATAAAACTAAGCCAAACATATTTCAGGATAAACACTTTTCAGTTGTCCTTTATATATACTCTGCTATCAAATCGTAGGAGTCTACATCTTTCGTATCTCGTCCCTCATTTCACCTTTAACCCTGCTTATTGTGCCCGCCCCAGAATAGATCATTGCTGTGTATACCATTGCTACACTAGCGCCAGCATTAAGGATTTCCACGGCTTGTTTGCCGTTTGTAATTCCGCCAGTTGCAAATATGACTTTAGACTTTCGGGATGATAGGCTTGCGGCAATAGGGCTCCCGGGGGTAAATTTTGAGGGGGTATTAGGACTGACTGGCAGATTCACAGTGTCTAGCTCCGAGTTTTGACCTAAGCTACCTTTAATGAGACTGGTTTCCGACTTGAGTTGGTTGGGCTCTATCTTCCCAATCAGAGGGCTTTCGATCGAGTCTCCGGATGGTAGGCCGGTAATAGGTTTCTCGGATTGTGGTGATGTAGAAGAATCAATTCTTGGGCCCTGGTCTAGGGTGTTACGATACCGCTTGACCAACGCAAGAGTCCGCTCAAACATCTGCGGACCAGAATATCCTCCCTGCTCTAAAAGTAGACTTGACTCCGTTAATGGCATAATGTAACCCTTTGGAATAGGATCTGGCCGTTTCTTGGTTGTGTTACCAACAATCACTCCATCAATACCGGAATCCCAAACAGCCTCACAGATGCCAGAAATTTGACTTTCAGAGTCTTCGTCTGGACTGACTTTGACCATTACAGCAGGCTTTATTTTCCTGTCAACTTTCTTTACGGCCTGAACAACGCCAGTTAATATTTGGGTTAATGGCCCAACATTCTGTAGCGATCGAAGCCCTGGTGTATTCGGACTGGAAACATTGACGACAATGATATCTGCGTACTTTCCTAATTGCTTGACACAGTACACGTAATCTCCTTTAACGGCTTCAAGATCCTGATCTGGTGTGTTCTTGTTCTTGGCAATTTGTACGGCCATGAGCTTTCCGGGTGTCAGCGATCCTGGGGGCACTCCAGCCTCCCCATCCAGCACAATCCGCTCAGCTTCCTCACCAATGCCCAAGCCCATCTGGTAAGCAAACTCCCTCACTCGTTGCCGTAGTCTCATAGCTACATAATCCGCCCCTTCCGAGTTAAGCCCATAGCGATTAATGAGAGCATTCTGAGACGGTATTCGAAAAACCCTTGGTTTTGGATTCCCTTCCTGTGGCAGGGGTGTTACTCCACCAACTTCAACAATTGCAGGGCCAAGCGCAAGAAGAGGGGACGGTAACTCCGCATTTTTGTCAATTCCTGCAGATGTGGCAATGGGATTATCCAAAGTATGTCCAAAAATCTCGACATGAAGGTCTCCAGCGCCATCTGGATTGCCCCGCTCCCGAGGGTTGAGCCCAAAGCTGTATAATGCTTTCAATACCGCTGTGCCTGCATGGTGCGCTTCCTCGGCATCGAAATATATCATTCGTAGGGCTGGTACAATAAGCCACTGGTGGAAGCTAGCCCTAGTGTCGGTAATATAAAGATATCCAAATCCCAAACCCAGCACAATCGAGGCCCCATAGAAAATATTTTTCAGGCGGGTGACAAGCGAACGGCTATTGGTGGCAACATCTTGCGCTGTAGAAGAATATCGAGGTGTGGTGTTGCGAATCGGGCTTTCGTGTCTTATTAGAGATAGAGTTGGTCGATGGTGAATATAAAGGGAGGGTTGTCGGCAGTGCAGAAGCGATTGCGAAGCCCGTGCCAGCACTACCTTGCTCATGATGTTTAAGCAGTCAGTTGATGACCTGTAATAGTTATGCCGCCACACGTAGGCTTCTATCGGGGAGGGTTGAAACCGAGTTGAGAGCTTCTGCACATGCGTGCCTGGCAATGCAGATCGATTTCAAGATCTCACGAACAGCGCACGAACAGCGCACGGTCCACGCATTTCCCGCAACTTCGCTACTCTGACAGAATTTTCGATGCACACACGGTAGTAGAGATGCAAAGTTTGCTCCGGCAGACAATTCAGCAGATTGATGACCAGCTTCTGCACAAGGAGTCAATCTTTCTAGACTTGACTGAGGTTGTCAGTGCTGCGTGTATCTTCTTTCATGGGAAGGATTGACTCCTGCGAGCGCTCCTAGCCTCCGAGTTCATGGAAATTTTTACAGCACACCAGGGCTGCCAACAGGCTGTCTATCATCGTAAATTCATGAAACTATGTCAAGCAAGATCCGTCCAGTTTGATGAATATGAGTACATGGTGCTTCTGACTGAGTTGCTATAAGAATTGTGACCACCTCGAACAGCAATGACTAGAAGTACTAGTAAAATAGGCGAAAAAAGCAACTTTCTTCAATATTAAGAAAATTGACAAAATATACTTAGCTTTTCCTAATTGCAATAGATGTGCAAGAGGTAATGCCGGGTATGACCCGTAAACATCAGAGTCACAGCGCAATAGGACAATGTGGTCTTTTAGTCTTCACGGATGGCGCTCAGAGGCCTATGAGGTTGTTCTTTTATTTGCCTTGATAGGAGGGGCTACCCACTGCTCTTAGACCTCAAGCCATTTACCCATTTGCTCGAAGACTGGCCATTCCTCTTTGATTTTATCCATCATGCCGCGCAACGCACCTGGATTACCTCTCGTCATGTCTACTGTAACCTCCTCCATCTTCCTGTGCACTGCCTTTGCGAGGCTACTGGAACGGCCATGGCTCTTGTCAACGTTGCTCACAACTTCGTACAGCAGTCCATAGGCAATCACGCCAATATTTGTGCCCATCTCTAGCATGCTCTTCACTAACACGTTTTCTTGTTCGCCCGCGATGTAAAGGGTCAGCATTGCTAAGGTCCAGTTATGCACCACGCGGACTGGATGGTGTGTCTGCGGATAAAGGATCGGGTCAACCAGGAAATACGTCCTCGCTCCTTGCGCAAAAGCGAGAGGATAATTTCCAGCGGATACCATGTTCACGAGAAGGACATGTCGCATGGCAGCGTAGGGTTGACGGTGGATCGGCCATAATTTGGACTGGTGACATAGCAGCATACCGTGTTCAAGTCTTTCAACGGCTGCTTTAGGGTCTGATAGTGCTTGTGCCTCCTCGTAATGATCAAATGCGGCACCTTGAAGTACTGAAATTCTTCTAGCTTCAGGTCCGGCGCCGACCCAATTTGATGGATCGTTAGCAAAATCCGTAACTTTTAGGAGATGATCTGCGGTTTCGCGCCATCCTTGGTCTAGCTCGTCCGGAGTAAAGTTGAAAAGGTCTTCTCGCAAGGTAGGGCCTTTCCGGCATTTGGAGCAACTGCAGCTGAAGAACCACCGATGCTTGAGCTCGTACTGACGGCGCGCATGTGGATTTGTGACATCGACGTAGGAGATAAGTATCTCTTCATCCTTCTTTATTGGTTTGAGAGAACGAAAAGATAACTCTGGTCCATCCATGACTGCAAAGGCGTTAGGATCGCAAGAATGGTTTGCGTATGCGGCAATAGGATCTAAGCAGATGCCTAAAGGATCCAGTGTGGGGGTCACTAAAGTCATGCAATTTGTTAGAACCTATCAAACAATGAGCTTTCTAGTCAAAGTCCTTAACGTGCTTCCCCACTCACTTTTGCAAATACCTCCGTGGCGAATTGCAAGTCGAAAGCATATTGAGTGCCGGAGAAATTATATGCGCCTTGAGCCATGATCTGAATGTCGGCCCACTGGTCTCCAGAGGCACGCATTTCATTAATATGTGATTCTAGTCGGAGGAATGGCGTCCAGATATTATCGCTGATGAGACCTTTTGCTTGCATTGAGAGTATCTGTATTGTCGCCCTGACCGCTTTTGGAAGTTGTTTACCAACCATGTTACCGATCAAATCACACTCGTCTTTGTGATAGCGTTTCCATGATTGTCGCTGGCACTTCTGTGGAAATGTCACAATTGGCGTTAAGAACAAACTCTGAACATCAAACACCCCTGATCTTCTTACCTTGCTACAATACGATACTTGCTGGCAGCCGGAGCATTTCTTGACACTTACGCCTTCTGCAACATGGGTACCGGTAACAATCGAGGGTCCTGCAGTCCATGTGAAGCAATTCGCACACGTATCTGCCAGGCGGGCGACGTCTAGGGCTCCGATCAAGGGTCGTGAGATAGATAGAATCAGCTCTCCAGCTGGAATTTCTTTTTCAGCAAAAAGGCCATTGCCAGCAACCCGAGATTTCCCAATATATGCATGTTTTTGGTCAGTCATGCTTAGAGTGACTTTGTTTCGGGTTGGAAAAAGGTCATGACGTGTTCAAGAAGAGCCTTCACGACTTCAAACGCCAAGAGGTTCTCTAACGCGAAGTCTCCTGACTGACCGCTCTTCCCATGAATGGTCTTAGTTCTCAGTTCTTGCATATTGATTGGACCTTCCGGTCAAAGCTTTATCTACCGCGGTAAACCGTGCATATATCTAACAGAGCTAAATATGCAGCCTAACGGAACTCCCCTAATCCGGTAACACCCCTACGCTAAAAAGCCGTTCCTACCCAGATATTTGATCGCTTGGAATGCAAGTATATCTGCTTCTCTTTGGTCCTGCTCGACTAACTAAAAGCCATGAATTAGTTTTCAGAAACTGGATTAGCGAGGAGATAGACTCACCCGGTCGTATAGACGTTTACGGGTCTTTCGCTCTTGCCCGGCCTCTCCGGGAAGGTGCGGAAACTTGCAATGCCTTCCATAACGGCATTTTCCAGTTTTCTTATATGCTGAGCAGATGGATACTTCTGTCTTTTGATGCTGTGTCTTTGCCTTTGGTGGCAGTACGCGGATAGGATTGTTCAATTTTGAAGACTCTGCTTCCGGTGCAAAATCGCTGTCACTTACATCAGATGATGAGATGTCTGATTCGGATTCAGATTCTGAGTTTGAAGTTGATATGGAAGATAAATCGTCGCTCTCCACGCCCATTTCGCAGCCGCTTGTATTGCTATCATAATCTAGGCCTAAATTGACCTTTTGGTGAAGAATATTCTCCGACACCGTTGGTAATTTTCTAGACTCGCCTTCTAAATGTTGCGCTTCATTCAAATCAACAACCTTTGTGGTCATTGAATGGTCCTGTTCGTCGCCGCAAATGACGGGTTGCACATCAGCGGGGTCATCATCTCCTCTTTGAACTTTGCTTGTTGATGTAGACGTTGAATTACGGGAAGAATTTGCCCGAGCAAGCGCATCAGCTGCCCTAGCTGCTTTCTCCTCACTTCTCTGCAGCTTTTCGCGCAGCTTCTCAGCTCTTTTAAGTTGATTCTCTAAAACCATCTTCCGATGTTCGTCTCCATTATCTGAAGACAAGTTTTTGCTCATCGGGCTGTGATTAGCTCCAAAGTCATCGCGTGCCCTTTTATTAGCTTCATTCTGCTCCTTCACGCGCCGATGCATCTCCTGCTTGTGAGCCTTCTCAATTTCCTCTTCTTTTATTTTCTCCTCGATGCGCGCTTTAGTTGGAAAGCGTTTCTTCCGCTCCTTAATCCATGCCGCGATATCCGCTGGAGACTTAAGGGTTGAAGTTTGACCTTTGTAATCGAATACCAACCTAAGGTATTACTTAGTTAATAAAATAAAGCAAAACAGGGCGGCTTATACTGACCCTTCACTGGCTTTCTGAAAAGCAGCTTCCTCATCAACGTCCCCATCTTCACTATCCTCATGTTCTTCACTTTTGGGAGTAAGGCCAAGCTGGTTGAACTTCCGTTTTTTTTTCTTGCTCGAATTGTCAACTGCATCCACTGATGAAGGTGCCTGTTGTGACACTGTAGGCAGCGCAAATCCAAAGCTTGGGACAGCAGGTGCTACATCGACTTTTGCTTTCGGAGGCCGCTGTTGCTGCGAAGTACGAGCACTATTTGGAGAAGCATGACTACCTTGATATGGATTACTTGACCCTCTTTTTCTTTTGGCGCTAGGGGGGGATGTTGAGGATACATATATGCCTGAAGTTTGATTGTCTAGTGAGGGATTATTATATAGAATGTTTGTCGTTGGTATGTTCGTGGACTGCGCTCCAGCGTGTGATGCCATTAAAGAGGAGAGTGTTTGAGCGTAAGCTGCCGGGCTGACTGATGTTTGGGCGGGCAGATTCCATTGTAATGGAGAAGTTGTGTTCAAAGGCAAGAAGGTTGGGTTCAGATACGAGGCTAGGGTTACAATTGGTTGGTTGCACTGAGTCGAGGACAGTGGATAGGAGTTTGGTGCAGAATATCCTTGCGAGTATTGCTGAAACTGAGATTGCCCTCTCATCTGCGCTTGCGCATTGATGTTTCCACCTCCATTAGAGCGAAAATTCCCCGCATTTGAAATATGGGGTTGCTCCGATCTATAACCACCTCGCTGTGACCCTCTATGATTATTGCCACGGCCTCTCCCTCTACTTCCTCGGTCTCCTCTTCCTCCTCTACCTCCATGAGAGCTGTCGTATCCGCCTCTCTGGTATGGCGCATTTTCTGGTGTACGGTCGGGAGCTGATGCTTTCGGAGGAGGTGGAGGAGGCGGAGGAAATGAGAATGACGAGCTCATTTTTCATTTGCGTGAGGATTGTTTCGTAAATATGTGTTAGGTGGGTTGTGGAGACATAACTTATGGGGCCTCTTTAGGTTAGATAAGTTCAAGGTCTTTGATCTCGAGAGACTTATTTCAGTGTCTTATGACAGGTTTTGAAGGAAAGCTAAGCTTCGTAGCTGGGGAAGTTGAGCGTAAATTTGGGGCGGTGTGAAGCCTTCTGCTGGCAGAATGTTTTGAATTTCTTCACAGCGCAGCCAATCCAATAGTTATGTTACCCTCAGCTGGGCATCCACAACCTTCTTATATTTATTTACTCCCCTAACAAAGGCCTAAAAGACCGGGCTGTGAAAGTATTCTATACATCTATTCTGAAGCCGTTGCTTTCCCTTTTCCTTTTATCCTTTAGAGCATGAGTCAGCTCTCACCGCAGCCATGTTCATTCTCGTAAGCTTCCTTTTGCTCCAATCCGTCAAAGTATTTTCTAATTTCCTCCTTGACTACGATATCCGATTTGATACAGATCTCACCTCAAGATTTCGAAAAGCCGAGTGTCCAAGCCCTAAAGGACAATATCAATAAGAAATATTCAAACAAGGTCTGAGCTTTTCCAGTTTTAGAGCCCGATATTAGTGAAGACTCACGGTATGCCCGTCTAGGTTATTCAAAAAATCGGGTTATGCATTTGTTTCTTCGATCTTTTAAAATCCTCCGAAGGCCTCATCGGTCACGGTACAGGAATCGTTAATGTTAATGGTATGAGTTTACAATCTGACATGCTTACCACGATACCTTGTCTCGCTCTATAGTGACTAGTCTTGGCTAATACCTTTATCTCTCAGTGGAATTTCGCATGGTGGTTTTCAGACCTTTCAAAGGTGAAATAATCCAAGGCAAAATCAAGCACTGTAATATCACGGGAATTACAAGTATGTACTTCCTCAAGCACCGTGATTGATCAAAGATATTGAACTTTATTTCGTTTAGTTCATCTGGATTTTTTCAGTGATATATTCATACCCGCACCAGTCAATTTATTCGAGGGCGTAAGATTGTACGTCTCTGCCTTTAATTCCCCAGGCAAATATATGCGCGAACTAATATTATTTCTAGTAACAATGCCGAGAATGTTTGGGTCTGGGATACAGATTCTGCAGAGCTATTCTTTGACGTTGAAGAAGTGGTACGCTTCCGGGTAGAGTCAGAGCAATGGGAGGATCAATCCCCCCAGCATCCTCTGCGCAGGGACGAGAACGAGGAGCGCAATTCACCATATAGGATTGTGGTATGTTTCTAGTACATTCTGATGCAGCTTTTGGCTGATGAATCCAGGGCTCAATGTCGCAGGCTGGACTCGGACCACTGCTGTGGTGGGATGACTCCGCGGTAGAGTAGTAACTTGAAAAAAGGCCTACTGAGTGCTAGACAGTAGGGCCCCCAGATATAGAGTCTTGAACATAAAGTAGTCGGCCTAGACTTGCGAAAGCAAATACAATACCCCAAATTCAGCTGCATTTTTGTGCCTCCAAATACGTGCCTGAGGTAGAGCTAGCGAGAAGGCCCTTAGATGAGATTTCTCTCTTTCCTGGAATGAAGAGTGGTGATAATCCGAAAGCAATATTCGTGTGATTACTCTCCAATGACATATGTACATCCTTCATCCCCCATCCAGACCTCATGAACTCGCTGCGCATCTACGTCAAGCCGAGAACCAGGGCCGAATGTCTCTTTCTTGGGTTTTGGATCATTAGGATATGTTATGGTGAGCTCGCCACGTAGAATCAGGTGAGTCGTGATACCGCTGTGTGAGTGCGGAGGATAATATGCATTCCTTTACACCCCACCGTTAGCTGTCAGTTTGAAGCGGCTGCAGAAAGGCAAACTTACGGCCCATCCGTCCAGGTAAAGACGTGATTGAACCCCCAGGACTTTACTTCGCCCTCCGCATCCTTTAGTGGCTTGGAAGCCATTAGTGATGGTCGCTGAACATTGCATGAAAGAGCGGGCGGACCCAGCAAAGGACCCCCGAGGACCCTTGATTATGACGTTGACGCTTGGCAACAGGAGACCGAGCATGGAATTCTAGGTTTACCTCAAGTCTCTCGGTTGCTCGCCTTCATTGTGCCTTGCGCCCAGCCCTTACTCGAAGCTTAAAGAGTTCTTTGTCTACCTACCATGGATGAGGAATGGTCAAGCCAACCACAACAACCTGTGCTTGGGTTCTGCCAAGATTTCGGCAGGTCCAACTCAGCTGGCTGATGGATGATGAACCACCAGGCTGCGGCTTCCTCTCTTTCAACCTCGCTGCTTGACGAATATCATAGATGAATCCGATTGTAAGCCTATTGACTAAAAAAAAAGACTTTCAGACCAGAGCTGATAGACACCGGTGCAGATGCAGTTAAAGAAGAAAAGCAAATTCATCCTCAACACCTAACCCACCGCCTACTACTCAAGCCAGCCTTCACGATGGCAGGCAATCACCCTTCTACTGAGCAGGCTCTTAAAGCTACCAAATTTACAATCCCTGCCATATCTGCGCCTGCATCTGCCAATGCAGAGCTCCAAGCGGGAGGAAGCACCCCAAGCAACATTAGCAACGATGCGACATCTGTGGAATATCTTAGTCTAGTCGTGGCACAGTACATGAAAGCAGTCTATGACGAGTTAGATAAGCGGTATAACTTAGGAACAAAAGATGGGCTTATAAAGTGGCTTGCCGATGAACAGGATGTGCACTCAAAAGATGCGGAGATCTTGAAAACGGATAGCTCCCTCGCCCATCTGGTGAAATACCTCTCGTCAGATCAGTCAAATGCTATGGGTCATATCACTGAATTGGACTGTACCTATCCAATATCCAATTATTTCATATCGTCAAGCCACAATACTTACTTGACTGGCAATCAGTTGTCAAGTGTTGCCAGTGTAGATGCGTATAAAAATGTCAGTATATTCAGTTATCTTGCTACCACCTATATTGCCATTCACAAATATCAGCCTATTAAATGAGGCTTCATTATATACTTATTGCTAATGTTTTTCAGGTGCTCCTACGAGGCTGTCGTTGCGTAGAAATTGACGTTTGGGACGGTGAATTACCCTCCAGCTCAGAAGACGAATCCATAGAATGGGCTTCCGGCCGCAAGAGAGATAATCTGGAAAAGAGCATTAGAAAAAAACTTGAATCACGTTTTGGAAAGAGGTTGTCTCGACATTCTAAAAGCAACAGTGTAGATGTAGAACCGGTTTCCACATCTCAGCCTGATGCTCCTTCAGATATTATTACGCCATGGAGATCACGTTCAATAAGAGCTGAGCCGAGGGTCCTGCATGGTACTTATCTAACCTCCCTCTTTTTGATGGCTTGGCTAAGTGTATTGGACTTAATTAGGATACACTCTTACGAAAGAAACCCCTTTCCGATCGGTTTGCGAGACAATTCGTGATTATGCCTTTGTGACCTCGTCAGTATACAATGAACGTAATTTCCTCCAAATTATTGACGCTTACAGTCCGTAGGGAACTACCGGTGATTATTAGTCTCGAAGTGCACACCTGCATAGACCAGCAAGAAATAATGGTAGAAATCATGGAGGAATGTTGGAAGGGAATGCTTGTTGATATCCCACTCAGTTCATCTGGGTCTACGGACGATCTTGCTCTCCCACGTTTGGACGAACTTAGGAGGAAAATTCTCATCAAAGTCAAATATACGCCTCCCAGCCCACCAGAAGAACCTAAACCGATTTCCCTTGAATTATCAAATGAGGTAATGAAATCTTCCAGCACTACATCACTATCCTCATCCTCTCCTTCTGAGGTACCCGAGTCAGAAGCGAAGCCAGCGGAGAAGAAGGGCAAGATTTGCGAAGCGTTAGGTCGACTTGGGATTTATACCAGAAGCTATCACTTCAAGAGTTTTGATCAGCCCGGTGAGTCCAGTTTACATTTAGTCTTTGTATCATTGACCTGGGCTAACGGCATCGTCTATTAGAGGCAAAGATTCCCACACATGTCTTTTCCTTGTCCGAGAAATCATTGATGGAAATACATCAACAGTCACCATCAGCACTATTTCAACACAACAAGGTCCGTTGATATTTTTACTAGCCGATCTGTTGAGCTCCAATTAACGTTAAGTTTACCACAGAAATACTTTATGCGCGCGTATCCCAAGGGAATTCGTGTCACTTCATCAAACCTGGACCCATCCGTATTCTGGCGTACCGGTGTTCAAATCGTTGCTCTTAATTGGCAAAAATGGGATTCTGGAATGATGCTGAACGAAGCCATGTTTGCTGGGTACAATGGGTGGGTCTTGAAACCTGAAGGCTATCGCAGTGCAAGTGAAGCTGTGCAACAAAGGTCTGCCAGCACGCACCGCAATCTCAACCTCACAATTGAGATTTTCGCTGGCCAAAACATTCCGCTACCTAACAGAGAGCACAAAGAGAAGAGCTTTAAGCCGTATATCAAATGCGAGTTGCATGTCGAAAAGCACCAAGAGAGAAGTGACGAGCCAATTCCCGACGGGGGGAAGAGCAAAGGCGGTGATTACAAACGACGAACGAAAACTGCAAAGACTTCGAATCCGGACTTTCAACGGGAAGTCGTCCAGTTCTCAAACATAAAGGGCGTAACTGCAGAACTGAGCTTTGTGAGGTAAGCAGCCGCAGCCAGCATTTTTCTCCCCTTTGAAAAATAATACCACAAGTTCAGCACCTGCTTAATCCAACGTGTGCTGTATCCAAACATTATGGATGACGCACGTTCCGACCATGTTCCTTGTCGTTTCATTAAACTACACACTTGTGCCGTGCCGCAGCCACATCGGAAGGGCCCGCTGCCCAGAGACTTAAATCTCCGCTAACAAGCTTTCCGTGAGCGATCCTCCGGGGAATTTATGCTGTGCATTCCCGCCTTTCCTTCTAGTCTTCTAGTGTTTCCAGTATTCCCTAGCTACTTTGCAACGTGTTTCCATTACCTCGCGAACCATACTAACGGACCATTTTTCTCACCGCAGGTTCAAAATAATGGACGATGACCGCTTGCACGACGACCTGGCCGCATGGGCTTGCTTCCGCCTCGACCGTCTGCAGCCCGGCTACCGCATGATCCACCTTTTCGACGCTAATGGCGTGCTCAGCAAGGGCGTATTGTTTGTGAAGATACAAAAGACCTTCGGTGGTTGACGGGTAGCCGAATGCGATAACCCAGATGCATGTTGAGGCTCGCACTTGTTCTTGCCAAGAGTGGGGCTGTGATCGGTTTTACAAAGCAGCAACATGCACTTCTAAAATTTGAGATGGGCATAACGAGCGTGCTGCAATCGAGAAGAAAGGAACTATATTTTTCAGAACAGGTCTATCACGTAACACAGCGCACGCATTATTATCTCCGGAATGCGGAATGACGTGATCATAGGGCTGGCGCTCGGAGGCAACGATTGATCCATGATTACTTTTTATTTTCCTCTTTTGATACATGGCTGCTCGGGATGCGTAACCTATCTGCGCAGAATCACTATTACGAATACCAATGAAATACAGCTTTTCCCTAGATACCCTTAAGCAGATATACTAATGAAAACTAAAGTTCTCCATAACTATAGCCCTACCATCCCAACAAAACGGGTCTAGGGAACGATAAATCTCCGAGTGGAGCGGCTGCTTGCCGCGAGCCTTGTGTAGCGCGTGGGAGAGACGCAGCTACGCGCGCGGCCGCGCATCGAGGCCCCCCAGCGAAGATTAACATGCAGCAGTCATCCTGTCGGGACCTGCAGTGCAACACGCGGTTGGATTCTCGGCTTTTCGCGCCCCTTTTCACGTTTTAAGCGGGTGGCGACATACGGCAGTGCACGAGGTTGGAACCCGCGGACATGCAGCCACTCTTGTAGCTATTACCGCGGCGGTAATAAAACGAGTAGGTTGTCGCGTGACTCTTCAGCCTTTGCGGTCCTGGGGCTATCAGGCCAAAATGATTTCCTCGTTATGATTCCTCATTGCTAGAAGGAGGCGGGTGTGAACTCCAAGGGACGAGAGTGGCTATGATCGGCTGTTATAACGGACCTATTCTCATTTCAAGCGGTTGGGGATAATCTTAGAAACTAGGGGGCCGGGAGTCTGGTTACTGTGGAATTATCGTGATGTAGGTATTCATAAGGGGGTTTGGCTGATTCTCTGATAATTGACGGTTCAGTCTCCAGAGTAAGCGGTGAACCGATGGGATCCTGATGTGTTAGTGTTTCGAGTAGCGCGCGCGAAATTTGCTAGCTCCTTTCATTGTCGTACACGGAGAAGGACGCTTATTTAGATAGTAGTGTTGCTATTAGAGTCGGAACGAACGCCGAGGGAGCAGAAGCTGCAGAGGGGGAGCCTAAAGAGCTAGACCAGCCCTCAGTGAAGCATCGTGCGGAAGATAGTCCGGCCGTCCTGTTGTTGTGTAAAAGATATGTGCAATTAGTTACTAGCCATCCGAGGAACGAAATGGCTCAAGTTAAGCGTGATTAGTCTAGGCCTTCTCCTAAAATATTCGGCCTTCATTTGATCCTGTAAATGTCGTAGGAGGCTTCTCCGAAACCTCGTGTATTTTCCCGCCACCAAATGCCTTGGCCTCTGCACCTGCATTATCAACTACATTATTATCTTGCACACAGCCTTAGCTGCTATGCGCATTCCACAGACATCCCATTATCTAGCCGTAAGCGCATAACATACATCGGCTGTCCAATTGGCCGAAGGCGAAGGCGTAGGGTATCATCAATGTGGCTCACTGGCTTGGAGGGGAATGTTGTAATACAAGAACTTAGACCTACATAGAAGAGAATGGACGAACCGTGAAATGCCAATTAAACAGACGTCAACAAAAGAATTGAACTGCCCATACATAGCAGAGGGGGATGGCGTGATCCCTTGGCAATAATCTACCCCGTATTTTCTCAGCCTCTAATGCCTCCAATTTTGGCTTTCGGACCACATAACTCATAGATCAGCTGAGTAGTATGTCTTGCTTCTGCAGAGAGAAAAACAGGTATTTGGGTTGGTGCTAAAGTCCGAGGGGCTCCGAAAGTCCGAGGGGCTCCGAAAGCCCGCTACAATTTTTGCTGCATGTCCCGCACCTAGAATTAAAAGTCGTACGTCCAAACAACGACCGCCTAGCCTCAATACGCCCGAGATATACTATATTTCTAGTGGTGAAATCACCTTGCTAGAAAAGCAGTGCCATGGAACCCTAGTGAGCTGGCCTTGTAGTTCTGCGTACGTTCAACAAGTATTCTATTGGGCCAAATTTGTGTGAAATACTATAGCGAATCCGCAGATAATTTTATAACCGAGACTGAAGCTGCGGAAGTCAGGAGGCGCGAGTCATCCGACACGCCTTTTAGTGTGATAATGCCAACACCTCTTATGGACCGCGCGTTTGCCGTCAGAAATCGTCAACATAAAACGTAAACAGCATATTCGAAGCGGCTGTCTTCGAGATAAGGTTGCACTACCGAATCGCCAATCGAGATGGATGCGAGCCGTGAATTGGTAGATCGATTGGCCGCGTGCCGGGTTGACGATCAGTTCAGGGCTAGGCCGACTATCAAAGCCTTCGATGTCAGGTGCAATGCTTGGGAAAAGCGGTGAGGTTAGTTGCGTCAATCACCGAAGGCAAGGGAGAGGGCTCATAGGTGATGAAAGCTGACTACAATTAGCTTTCATCCAGTGTGATGATAAGTGCTTAGGAGGACGGCAGCGGGCCTAATGGTAATACGAAATGGCAAACACTGGAACTCATGAGCATCACTTTCCGTACATATCGTACAACCCGTTACTCACGAATCTTCTGCCTCCTCTTTTGACGAGAACAAGGAGTGGAGAAAGCGGAATTTACCTGGCTCTAAGGGACGAAAATACTACAAGGTACACCTCAAGACGGCCAGGAAGCGGATGGAGCGGGAAGAAGCAGCGCCTATGACATGGAATTGAAATTTTTCTTCTGCCCGTTGCACATACATTCAAACGTGCACGATTAGTTGCAGCGTCCGAAAGCCCGCGCCGTGGCTTGTTGAAGCACAGGGTTCCCCGGAAGAGTTAGCGTTGAGAGGACTGCATTTGCGGTTTTTCGTTTGCGCGCCGTCGTCTTGCCCAGAGTCGGAGGACTCTCCGTGAGAATGACCAAATTTTATATAGAACCGGGGAGACTTCGATCATGGCCTTTATATGCTCCAACTCGTCTTTAAATACCTCGAACTCAGTTTCAGTCACTGCGCAGGAAGCAGAAAGAACAAGGGTCAGATATGCAAAATTGCGGCACAGCACACGCTTCTAGTTAGCTAAACGGCAAGTGACAGATCACATTCAACTCCCTGGGCCGGTGGCTTTAGTAAAACGCCAATTAGAATCTCTTCGGAGGGTAGCTGCTTTCACACCAATACTGATTTTCCAAACTGTTCGTTAAGTTCCCAGCGTCTTCAGGCCTCCCACGTTGCCAGTGCAATGTGACAGGTACTCTTCATCGAAAGAAATCACTAACCAGAAAGGGCCGAACGCCACGACCGCCCGATCGACACGATAATTTTCTTGTGCTTGTACCCCTCTCCATATTAGAGTCCAAACTTAAAACGCCACCAAGATTGGCCAAGACCTTGCGCTCCAGGTCCCGATGCCGCGACCATCTAGCTTGAGTTTTCCGAATACTAGTTATAGATCTTTCCTATCCGAAACAGAGAGCCTCGAGCGATAGGATGTGATTGGATAGCCTGAACTGCATGAACTACAGCCAGTACCCTGAAGCTATTCGAGGCTCTCTCTGGATCTACCGAGTTTGTTTTTCAAATATACTTTCACTCTCTCAGCCAGCAATCCTATAGGCATACCCCAGCCGTAAGTCGAAAAGGTAATGGGGTCATTGGATGTACGCGTGTCATCACAAGGATAAGTGGTTAAGGTGATGTGCAAAGGACCGAACTTGGAGCAAATCCTGAAAAGACCTCGAACCATGGCGTAATGTGTTACAGTATTCATCACGGCGCGCATCCTCAAAGCTGCAACTGTAACCTTGGATCGGTGGGCTATCCTCGTCCAGACTCGAGCCGGACTTGGTAACCAGAGACGACATACAAAGTTCAGCATATTGGTTACAACCAAGCAGAGCCCAAGAGAAGAGACAGCCAAGTATAAATTCCCACTGAATCCTCCATCCCATTCCCAAATTCCCAAACTTGATCAATTTGAATCTTTTAAATCTTCACCTCTAGCCCAGCACAAGCCACTTCTTCATTTGCCATTACTCCTCAATATACCATACAGCATCTGCCGTCAAAATTCTTCGGAGAGCCTCAGTGCCGAACATCTTTTGGTAGAAGTCGTTCAGGACTTCTCCAGTGGGATCCCCATTGCGACCATGCCAGTAAGTAGATGGTGGTCAAGTAGACTTAGGACTCGCGTTTCACGCAGACAACGAAATTGACTAAAGCTGTCTTAGGTCCCTGGAAGTCGCTGCCCGACTTGTCTTGAGAAGGGTGAGACAAGTTGGGTGATTCCCGGAAAAGACTGCCCATATTGTGGTACGCCAGTTAACTAGCCCAGTATTTTCAAGTAAGATTTCGACCTTTATTTCAATCTCCCAGACTCAGACGACTGAGAGCTGTAGATCCTTGATGTCCATCAGGTCATTCTCAGCTTCAAGCTCTTAAGTTCCTCCGGAGAACAAAGTAGATCATCGGTTCTTCATGAAATGGTCAGTTAGTTGGATACTCGAGCTACCACGACGTTGGCGGAATTTGAAGGATGTTGCGCCCCTAATTCCAGGTGCAAAGAGTACTGGATTCAAAAGTTTTCATTCTATTTCTTCATTTTTTGCTCCTCCCTGCTGCAGATGTCATTTTCCGGATGGTACCCAAGTATAGATCAAGTGACCCTAATGAACAGGCCAGTTCCGACGACAAATATAATGTTGTGTCCAGTGACTATGTTGTGATCGAGATGAATGCAAGCCACTAGCCATGCCTGCATCGTTCCAGTGAGATGGTGGTGGGACGTACGCGAACGGTAAGCACGGCTATAAGGCGGGTACATGTGCGGGTTGCTAGCGTCTAGGCAGATTTGTATGGACAAAGTGAAGCTTCTCATACGTTATATGCCAAGAGGCTAGTAATCTGCACATGTACACCCCTTGTAGGTGCGGCTCCTAAGCGAGATGTGTGAAACTGGGGACATAATTGGTAGGAGTCAAGAAAAAGGAACAGTGAAAACGGTGAAAAGGCGGGGGATCATGCAATCAATCCAGACTATTGTATTAAGTCGCGAAAATAAACAACCCATGGCCTTTAGGCTTTTCGAGGTGAACCATGGTTGGTGAGTTATGTGTTTTACTTGGGATAATTATAAGAATCTTGCAGACGTTCGAAAGTCGAATATGACTCCCGAAGAAAACGGTCGAGTGGATCCTGGCCGACGGTTGAATGTTGACGAAGCACAAGGTCAGTCACCTCGTGATTGGCCCCGAGCATCTGCAGGCTATGCTCCATGGGTTCTAGGGACTGCAATATGTAAGCTCACTAAAAGCAGAGTGTTGGCAAAGTTCATTACGGACCTTGGCGGGTTTGGGGGATGGGAATCGTCTTGGGACACCAGTGTTAGAATATTCCAAGGACATCTGAGGGCCTTGCGGAGAGAAAAGGGGCAGAGAAACACTATCACTACGCCCACGGGTAATACCTCGGCCGATCTCCGGCAGAAAACAATCCTCATCAGATATCGTTGAAGGATAAGGGTCACGTGGCAAAGGCGTAAGGCGAGACTCATCTTCCTGGGGGGCACTACCATCCATGGCGATTCTTCCATCCAAGGGGGACATTACGGTAATAAATTCTAGTTCGTGTTGTGAGAACTGATTGAATTCTTGAAGATTGTCAGCACGTGTGTATTTAGAGCCTAGGAAAAAGGAGAGAAAGCTTCCACGTCCCAGAGCCGGCCTTCGTCAAGAGCACAGGGAAAAGATGACCGGAGACTTACTAAGGCCGTAGTCTAATACACCATAACTGAATGTGCCGCCATTCGTGTTTCCGAAAGGCTGTGTAAGGGAATGAAGTACCACAGGTGAGCTACCCGCTTTTTGAGCGGTCCGCAACGCACACTGACAAGTACAAGAACATCCCATTGTAGAATCGAAGGCGTAAAAATAGCTCGAGAAAGTATAGAATGTTACAGGGTGAACGCTGTTGAAGAAAGAATGGATCAAAGCAAGGGCATTGACGATCGGTACAAATAGTTGGTAAGGGTGGCTTCTAAAGTCATGGATTCCTCAGAAACATTAAACGAAAGCCAATGGCTTGACGTGAGGCGGAGAAACGAGGGATTCGAAGCCACTGTGCATGCCCGTTAGACAAAAATGGCATGGTAAGAACCTTTCCCTAACACCATATGTGGCCTTCGAGAATCCTGACAACGCACAGAACCCAATCATTCACGATACGAAGATGCCGACAGCCCCCATTTGCAGCTTCACTTCTGCAGGGCAGACTGCTACTTCCAAGGCCGAGGTTACTGCCATATCCGCAAGCACATGAAAGTCTGGGCTTGCCGCATCGTGGGTATTCGAGGCTAATTGAGCTCCGAATCGCAAGTAAACAAGACGCCAAGAAAACAACACACAATGGCGAGCAAGTAGGCGGACCGATCTGCCGGGATGCGTGGGGAACAAATCGCGCAAAACTATAACAGCTCGTCCGATGGGGAAATGACAGCAGAAACGAGATCGAAGGGAGTCGGCCACAAGGATCTGTGTCATCGGTCTGTCATCGCGCATAATGGGATCATTCCTAGATGTCATAGTAGAATGCCATCTGCTATCCTGACACGGAAGATAAAAGGCCTAGGCCCGGTGGTCGAGACCTCTCACTCTGCTCCGTGGGGTAGGATATGCCACACAGCTGTCATTATTTTTCCAGCCACATGCTTATTGTACGGACGTGATCTTCGCTGCGCATTCCGAATATAGAACCATGGAAAACGAGACTGACGCCTCAGGATCGGGGAGGTCCGAACCCGTTGTGCCACAAGGTAGGTACATCAAGCTGTTCATGGAGCATAAACGCTTGGCGAACGGGTGTTCGCGAGAGGTCCACACCATTCCATTATGATAAACTCCTGACAGGAGGAATAGAGTCCGAAAACATCTCGACTGACCAAGCTGTTTGTCAATCTTTTGCCAAAGATGACAGGCTTCATGTCAGAAGGTTTCCATAGGGGTATGGATCAGAGAAGGACTGGCTGGTAGGTCGTCAAATGCAGGGCGAGAAGTGAGGCGATCAGAGAAAGGCTACAATTGGACACAACAGCGGGCTAATTGCAATTAACGCTAAATTCGTCAGCTGGAGGTCTCATGCAGCAATATATGAACGAGATGAGACAAAAGCGCGGCCAAATGGGAAAGGCTAATGGAATACTATCGAAATCAGGATCGCATCAAGCAATTCACCCATGCTTGGGTACATCTGCAGATCAAGGAAAATCGCCGAGTCAGCCCTACCACTATTTAAGTCGCTCATCTGATAACTCTGTCTCGGACGCTCAAAAGAGTCGTTTGATGTGTGGATGTGCCGGGACTTTAGCTGAGGACCAGCTTGAAGTTGAGAATCAGCTCCAGGAGAGGTTGACGTTGAAATAGTCTTGGCAATCAGGATTGACCATCTGACAGTCAGGTCGCACAAACCCCCTCTCCAACACACCGGACGCCAGGGACACCCGGCAAGAGAAGTAGCCTAGCTTTATCTTCTCCCACTGTTAGTACTATGGTGTGCCATCATCTGAGCACCTTCGAATGCCTTCTAAGCCCCGCGAATCTTGTTGCACAAGTTAACAATTGACTTCGCAGGAGCACTACATATTTGCTTTTTGCACACACGAAGGATCGGAAACAGATCAATCTTACCACTGGAACATTCAATGGTCAGAGATTGGCTGTACCGTGAGGTTACCAGTGTCAAATAGAATATCGTCTATCTAAATTACTAGCCTATAATCAAGACATCAAGGTACAAGGTCTCAAGGATATTTCGTGGGAATTGAACTGTCGCATTACGGTCTGCAGATTACTTCCGACAAAGGGGACCTAAACAGATAAGATAGCTGCCAGCTCCATTTAGGCACAAGTCATAATGGTACTACTAAACGGAACTATATCAACTCCAGTCAATATTCACCTCTTTCTTCTACTGAAGAATCATGCCTTGGATGGCGACGATGCTTGTTGGAGCAGATTCTCCCATCAACTGCAATACCGCTGCATATCAGTACCTCTTTCCCTGCCTTTTTAAGAGCTCCCTTTTATCGACTCAAACTCTAACACAAGAAGATGCAGTTGATGATCCAGAAAACCGATAAGTTAGAGATATCTAGCCGCCAAAAATGTAGCGGTTTAAAAATACAGCCACCAAAGCAGGTATGACTCCATATGGTTTAAGCACATCGTCAGTGGATTTAAATGGGCCCCATGAATGGCACTATTGTCTACTTCAGCTACTCACCATTGCCAAATGATGAATCTGCAGATCATCGAGTGAGGTTTCGAATGAGCTCGGCACTTTCTTGCATATGATCTACCGGGCGGCGGTCGGTAGGTCGAGTCGAAGAGTCACGCCGCAGCCACCCTCCATCTAATCAGCTTCATTGCCAGTCATTACTCATCCTAGGTTCTACCTTTCGCACAATTACTAGGTAATAAATTGTCGTAATGTGATTGATTTTTGGTGTAAGGATTTCCAGCACATAGGTTACGGCTAAAGTAATCACTCCTTAATCTCCTTCCCCTTCTCCTCCTTCCCCTTCTCCTCCTTCCCCTTCTCCTCCTTCTCCTTCTCCTCCTTCTCCTCCAAGAGTGGAAAGTCATGTAGGCCATATCTCGGCATGTTCATCGTAAAGTACGGTATTATCATGGTATAATTGGTCAAATTGGTCATTTTCGAAGAATTTGGTGGCCTGGCATCTCTACGAGCGTACTCGAGATACAAAGTATCTTAGAGGCCGTAGCTCTGGAAAGCATTCTACATTCCCAGCATTTTATGGTCAGCGAAATCGACCTTTTGCTACATTGGATGATGCTAAAATCTCCGCCACCGCTCCTCGTATATCTTTGCCCAATACGAAAGAATGGAATTTTAGCGACTGTAGAGCCGTTCGGAGAAATATAAGAAATTGAAAGCTGTACGTAGTGAAGGGATGATAATAGACCCGCTTAGTATACTGTATACTTCACATTTTCGTGACCGTTTTGAAGGTTAATAGTTCTCACAGAAGGACTAGAGTATCACCAAAAATACTGAAACATGCTGTTAAGAGGTTTTGTGTTGATAGAATTTAAGGTCCTTTAAAGTTCCCTTGTTCTATCTGAGCCATCTAATGCCCCATCTTTGAACCGTCCATTTCCCGTGTTAATTTGCATCTCCACACTGCCTATCTCGATCCGGAAAACCTCATGTAGATCCGCTCATGGAACGACCGGCATTTCTGTTGCGAGTCCTTCCAACATCAAGGAGCCCATCTCGGAATATAGTAGTTTCGCTCGCCTCCTTGGTCACTAGGCTGAGCCGCACTGTAAGTTTTTGCAGAGGCCCCTTATTGGTATCCTCAGCAATGAGCTCTTCAATATCATTGCAATGCCAAGTAACCACATCTCTCTTGACATTGTTCACTGCATGGGACAGGGAGCGCTCACCCAATTCTTTGTCATATCCTGTTCTTGCAATATGGGAACGAACCTTGCCATCGTCAACTATGTCCAGATAGCAGTGTGCAATGTACCGTTTGGTTTCTGGACGAAGATCAAGCGGCTTCCTGATTTGGTCAGCCAAGTTCAAAACGAACTTATGCGCGACAATTGCTTGTTCGCTGGGGCCGAATGGCAAGAAAGGGACTATAAGGTTAACACGGCCTGTGAAAGGAGCCTGGAACGAGTCAGCTTTCTGGTGTTGTGAAATCGGGAACGACGGCTAGGATGAGCACTCATGCCAAACTTTCTCCAAATGCGGCTCTTAGACCAGCTTGCAATGGTACTAAGCAGGGTTGTCAATGATGAATGAATGAATAAATAGGCCCAATATCGTATTCAATTCATAAGCCAACCAAAATATCGCGATATGAATGAATAATCACGATATCTTAGATATAGGTGGTATCACCGGTCTTGGCATGGTGGGGGTACTAAATCAATAGAGCCGATGTCTCCTTAGAGGCCTCCACCCCACCTCTACCCCCCTAAACATTCACCAGCAACTCTCTCCTCCTAGCCTTATACAACTCATCCTTTTCCCCACAACTTTAAGTACTCTGACGGCTTAATATTTACTGGCCCAAGCCTCTATATATTCATAATTTTATGAATATTCATTTATAAGGGCTGGCAAAATATTCAATTATTATCACTCCTTATGAATGAATATATCGTTATGAAGCAATGAATAAAAATATCATTGACAACCCTGGTACTAAGGAAACACGGTCCCGTTCTTCGTCTTTCTTCGTTGCCATCTCCTTCTCATGGAATTCCATTATCTTCATATCACCAAAATTTGTCGCTAGAATCCAGATCATTCTAGAACAATCAACTAATGTGTTATTTCATCTATCATAGTATGCACCTAGATATATTAATGGTCATTTTGAATTGTTGTTTTCAGGAATCGGAGCGTGATACGAGAAACATCACGAGAAATATCGAATCAAGAAGCCAAATAGAATGCTTACCAGAATTGCAAAGGGTAAATACAAAATCCACCCTCAAATTTACGTTTATTTCGACCCCTACCACTATAAACTGAATCTAGGTGCTTTAGTCGGCCCCCAAAATCTCGGTTAAAGGGGGGGAGATATAGCGCGCCAAGTTTTATAGAATTTCCAGAACCACCTCAGCTCATTTACAACTTAGTACGTAAATTGGCGTTATACTAAGCTAGATTGGCGTTACGCTATACCAAGCCAATTGCTAAATTAGGTAGATAGGTGGTTTATAGTAGGTGGAGGTCGAAATAAACGAAACTTTGAGGGTGGATTTTGCATTACCCCGATCGCAAGCTGGAAGGAGGGAGTGACCAATTCCTTCGGTAGTTTTGTTGAATTCGTCCAACGGCACGTTTTCCGTTGTGCTGGGCAAGAAAATTGTTTAATTGAGACCCCTCTTCCGAATGATGGTAACCAGCTGTAGATCTGAATAGGCCCACGTCACTCTTCATCTGAGCGCAATCAATGGCTGTGATATTTACAGAAAGGAGGCCACCCATATGCCTAGCCATTTCGGTCTTCCCGTGTCCCGATGGTCCCGCAAAAGCAATCACCAAGGGGTCCTTTGATTCCATAGCGATATGAGCAAAGACATTTTGCAAGATGAGGTTTGAGGCCGGGAGTTATCCGATTATGTTGTAAGGAATCTTCATGAGTTCCGTGATGTTATGGGCTTGGGAAATTTGCTTTCTTCGGGCATCGACTGGGGGTAACCGACTAGCCTAGTGAAGCAAATATTGGTAGACTAGATGTAGCGCGGATGTTAAGTGAGGGCGAACCTCCGGCCCACACCAGGTGCTTGGAGAGTTCTCATCGGGCCAAGTATTACCACCCACAGGTTTTGGCGTTTCTAGGTATACAGACCACATATATTTTGGTATGATCTTTGGTTCCATGCCAGATCCCAAAAGTATCTTAACAATATTCGTAACGTCGATAGCCGCTTGCCTTCCATGTATTATCGCGAAAGCAATCACTGGTATGTTGTATGTCTGCGCCATATGAGGGAAGGGTTTCGGCGGCCTCAGCACAGTTGCGCTCAACGGCATAGAATATGGCAGGTGACGGGCTTTGTACATCTTTCAGGCATTTCTTGACCAGGCCGGGGTCGTACTGTTGAAGATACTCTTTGATAGTAGTGACAGATTATCCATTTTGAAGAGCAGCAGACAGTGTTTGGACCGAAAAATCCTCCAGGAATGGAACACTTAATAGAGCTTCATTCACGGGGACTTCTGAATGTGGTATTTGGAGTTGGGAAGAAGCAAGTCAACAGTGGCAGAGCGCTCAACTCGTTGCGTTTTTGGTGGTTCGTCTTGTGGTGCCATGTTTCCATGCAGGTTAGCCTGCAATTGATGATTACGCTGAGCTTTGCGGCCTTGTCGGTTTTTGGGCGGTCCGGCCGTGGGAATTGTGGACCTGTCCCTTTTGGTGAAAACCCTACGACCAATAACAATATAGTTGATAGAAAGATAAGATTGTATGTTCTGTCGCTTGCAGAATCTTCCGTTTAGATCACATATATTGACGCCCACCGTCATCATTAGTGCTAAAGACTGGTGAGGGAAATAACCCATAACTTCAATTTCAACAGTTCGAGAGCGAAACATTCCATGCTTGTAACGACTTGAAGCTCCAGATTTCTTCAACACCGACGGGATCAAAAGGCATATTATTCGATGGGGAGGATGGTTGGATGGTTGGATGGTTGGATGGTTGGATGGTTGGATGGTTGGATGGTTGGATGGTTGGATGGTTGGATGGTTGGATGGTTGGATGGCTGGATATGTATAGTCCGTGGCAATTCTGTAGGAAGATAACCTATCTCGGCCACATTCTGTTGTGCCAATTGGTTCTGGATGTGAGGTGGAGATGATTCGTCCGGTGACCCTAATCTTCGAGTCACAGTTTAGCTTCACGTTAATTCCGTTTACGAAGATTTTCTTAGTACTCCTTAAAGAAATGCATTGAGAATTAACCCGTGCTGAATGCTGAATGCTGAATTGTTAGCTTGTTAAGGTTCTGGTATGACATGTTGAAGTTGAAGATTGGACATACGGAGATCCCCGCAAATCGACACCAAGATCCACAAAGGAAACTTTTAGGGGACAAGTGGAGAACCCAAAAGTCATCTCCACAACTAATCCTCAACTAGACTTCTATTGTATAACACACTAGCGAAATGTACGGCTTCGTTCTCATTGAACATCAAGAATATGATACAATCCATTAACAAAAAATAAGAGAAAGGGCCGCGAACGCCCTGCCACCTCACACCACAGTGATGGCAGAAGAGTAGAAAATGCAGCGCAGGTTTGGAGCCCAAAAAAGGGTTTCAGGGCTCTCCCTAACGCCACATTCTTGACCAAGTGGAATGATGACTATGGACACATTTTACAGCCTCTAACTTACAATGGAACCGACGTGAACATTATCGTACGTTACAACACCTCCCCAACAATCTTCGCTGCCTCTTTGTATGTCTTCAGCAGCTTCTCGCACTTCTCGCGCTCGGCTTTGATTGTATCGTCTTCGTACAGAAGCTCTTGGAAGAGGTCCTCCCTGTAGAGCTCGCTGACGAGCCGGTTCTGCACTGCATCTTTAGAGTGATTGACGAGCAAGTGCATCACGGCTTTAGGGACTTGATCAGCTATTGTTTCGCGTACAATGTTGAAGTAGGACGAGATGAGACGTCGGATGAGTTCAGTTTCGAGAGCCTCCCGCTCGGTAAGTGCCGGCGCTTCGTTCTCAAGTGGCTACAATTTATTAGCCTATTATACGGGGCCGATTAAAGGGGAAAGGGAGACTTACGAATGGGCTCTCGAAATTTTGCGTAGCAGGACTGTTGTCAAAGTCATCTGGCACCATCTCTAGCACATGACGCTCGGGGACCCGAGTGTCGCCTCTACGGATGCTCGCTGCGAAACTGGGTTCAATATTTTGGCTAACATGTCGGCTACCAGGTCGGTCGGGATAGGCGGCATTCCCTGGAGCAGATGGGTGTGAACCGGCAGGCATCTGGCCCTCTTTGCCGAAGAAGTAGTTGAGGAAACTATCCCGTGTAGATCCGGGACCCCCTTGTACGCTAAGCCGCGTTGGGGAGCCCGAGCGAGGCCCATTCAAGGCGCCTACGATACCGTGAGTCCCATTCAGCACGGTGCGCCCAATCGCTGGAGACATACTCCTGCTGGCCTTACTTGCATGGCCACGAAGGGGAAGGTGTCCAACTCTCTCTCCAGGCGCTTCTGCTTCCTCTTCATCTTCAGGTGTTTCGACACCGTTGATACCATTGAGCTCTTTCATTCGTCGCTTCTCACGTTTTTTCCTCTCCTCAGCGAGGGCAACCTTCTTCTCTCTCTCTTGCTTGTCGTTGATAACGGACGACATGGCAGCAGCAGCGCCAAGGAAATTAGGGTGGTTTGTGTTTATATATGCCCGTTGGATGGCAATTAGTGACTCGACGTAGGTTGAGCATGGTCCAAGGCGCTCACGGAGAAGATCGGAGACGACTTCGATCAGCTTTCCTTGGAGACGAGGATACCGACTAAGCTCAGTAGAACCACAAGTATGGCAAATTTTAATAAGCTCTTCATATACGAGCTCAACACATCGCTGGCTGGGAACATCAAGAAGTTTGATCTGCGGTTTTACGAGAAGGTCAAATGCTAGTTCCGGGACGAACAAGCTAGGACGAGGCCCCGTAGAGTTTCGAATGGCTGTCCGGATATCAAGAACAGATAGATTTGTGGTGGGGTCGATGGATTCCAAAGAGTTTCCAAAAACAGAGTTGAAGATATAGTATATTCTTGCACCACCACAGAGCTCTTTCGTTGAAATCTCAGATGAAGTACCATCAATAGACGAGATGAAAGAAGACGCAAAACGGGTCATAAGTTGCAATATCAGTGATCCTCGATGTTCCTTTCCGGTGAATGCCACATCTCCATAGCTTGCCAACTCCTGTTGCGTTTGACCCATTAAGGTGTTGAGTCGGGCTTTAATATCCGGTAACCGTTCTCGGATGTGCGCCATCAAGGTCTGGTTGAGGCTCTTCGCTAGATACTCTGTTCCACATCGGTGTGCCATATTCCTGTACGCTGGGTGATGTCTGAAGAAGTCCCGTTCGGCTTGCAAAGCATCGGCTAAGGATTTGTTTCCTTGAATATCCTGTTGTGATCTGTTCACGACACCAATGAAGCCGAGCTTGAGGGGATATACCCGGCCGGAGAGGATATCCAACGCATTTGTGCCATGGTCCATAAGATCTAATTTTGTGAGGACGCCAATTGTTCTCCGACCCATAGGATCCACATGTCTGGCGAGCTTGAGGGCTTCCGAATTGACGAGGTCGACATTTGCCGGAGAAACGGCTAGGATTATGCTGTTGGGCTTAGCAATATATTCAGAGATGAGATTCCTCGTTTGCTTCTCGATATCCGATGGCTGATCTCCAATAGGCACCTGGATGAGTGTCTTAGCTCCTTTATGCTCGGAGAAAAAAAATTTATACAACCAACCTTAGTCAAGCCTGGCAAATCTACCAGCGTCAAGCTCAGAACATGAGGAGAATAGATTTTGAGGTTTATGGGCTGCCTGTTAATGCCTTTATTGTTTCCCGCGATTCTTGCCGTCTCTGCCTCGATTTCCCGTTTGACCTCGGAAAAGTCATAAAATCGTCGGCCAGGGATATGATGGAACTCTGCCCACTCCTGTTGTCCTGCTACACTTTCTGGTGTGTGTGGTATGTGAACTTCATGATTTTCTGGCTCGTCATCGCGCTCGCTGGGGACGTTGATAAGTTGAAGAATTAGTGGTCGCCGGGTTACAATGCCGCTTCCGCGCGGAAGGAAATCTCTGCCAACAATATTTTCAAGTACAGATGATTTTCCCGATGATTGCGATCCTACTACAACCTGTTTGGGCTGTTAGTATAGACTGGCCTTCCTTTAGTTGACTCTGAGGGAGTGGGGCATACAATCTGAGGCAAATCCAAGGAATCATTTCCGATGGTATTGAAAACCAAGTCTTGCAACTTGTTGACTATGCCGAGCAGGTCATCGCCTAGCGATGCCATTCCGATAACTGGCGGACTGTAGAGTGTTGGCCTCCTAATGCCTAGGGTGCTCTCAAACGAGTAAATAGCTCTGCTTCAAGGAGGCGGACAGGGCCTCCGAGGAGGGTAGAGGAATAGTAAAGGTGGTAGATACTGTTGAGTAGAGCTGACGGCAGTATCTTGGTGTTGAACTCGGGTTGGAAAATGACAATGGCACGAGGGGAAATTCAGAGGTTCGTGGAAGTTGCTTGTGACGACGATTCCAAGGTTTGCGAATGGGACGCGCACATTAGGACTAGCGCGAATCGGCCACGGCGAAGAAACGGCCAGGAACCGGGTATCTCAACACCAACTCAACTTCTGGTAGAGAGACCTTCAAACAACATCGTTTTGGGCAAATAGACCGTAATGCGTCCGAGGTTACAGCAACAGCCGAGGAACAGCCTTTATACGCTTCTCTACTACTTGTGCACCGTATCATGATCAACCGATGACTAACAAGAGCTTTCATGTTAAGCCTACCTTTTTCCGATATGGTTGTTATCTGGTCACTTTATGCTAATTAGAACTGTAAATTCAAATTCGGGAAGTATGAATGGAGGCCCTTTCTTGTGCTTTCATTCTCAGTTCGGTCATCTAGCTAGCTTACTTGAGGATATTTTCTCTGAACTATGTTTCCTCCTGAAATACCTTAAAAGCCTTCTAAAGTTCATATTGCCATTCGACTCTACTCTCGAATCTCTTTGTTTAGTGAATGGCTTCAAAGGGACCTAGATTGTGGATATCTAATCATTAATGAATTTTCCCTATCGCTAAATGGCGATTATTTACCTCAATCGCATTGAGGGCTTTGAAGCTGAAACTTTCTTGGTGCTTAGAATGAACGTGAATATGAACGTAAGAAGGCCGCGATAGAAAGGGGTTCGAGCACATCAAGGGAAAACGCTGGGATAAGGAAGATTTTTATTGATAGGGCAAGGCTGGACCAAGTCCATCTCTAGATTCATAACCAAGAAGGGTTATTCCACCAGATGCGCAGGTCCTGCAAGGCATTCTCATGCGAGCACGAAGTTGAAATGGCTGAGCATCAGAGACAGTTTTTCTTGCTCCTATTTAATCCTGCCCTTACATATATTGTCAGGCTACTGAGTAGGCTGGTGGAAATGATACATATGATGCTCTATGAGGAAGAATCTAAGGGGCTCGATGGCCCCGAAAAGATATCTGCAAAATGGCCCGCGCGCTGTCACGTGACATATCACGTGCACGCCGAGCTCAAAGAGACTTCCCAAGATCCCCCCTACCAACATATATTTCTCAAGTATAGCAATAACTGCCGGCGATTCAAATTCGGACTCTTACCAGTATACATAGCGCTGTAAGCACAATCCAAAAGGGCCTTGCTTAAGGGGGCGCATGGACGTCGGAGGCAGCCCCTAAATTTAGTTGTATGTAAATGCCCTTGCAGCTTGCGAGCTCCGACTTCTCCCCCCTGCTTGCGCTTGTAACACACACCTAATTTCGCTTTCTTGCACACTAGAGAATTTTAAGTTTAACTCTTACAATTAAGCTTAAATTATTACTTTCTTGTACACCCTCAACCCAAAGGTGGTGTAGGGGTCCACGGATGGGCCACCCTGCTACCAAGGTAATACGAAATGCACGGTTCAACCGAAATAAGTTCACCAATCAACCCCATCACCCCTATACGTAAAATTACGTTGCGAGCTGCATCATGAGGTCCAAATAACCCTCCAACTTAATTTTCTGCCATCTATAAGACTATCTGCTGCGATGCTAAGGCACTGTCAAATCTAAGTGACAGCTTCGAGAAGCAATTCGGGAGGCATGGGATACAACAACTAGCGATGAACTTGAGAATCTCATCACTGGCATGAGAAAACGTTGTAAAGCAGTAATAGCAGCAGAAGGGAGTTATACACGCTTCTAATAATGCCAAATTCGGAATCTACGGCCTCATTACCCTATACCCAATAGGATTTGCCTCAAATAGCTCACTGTTGATCGATTATCTAAGTAAGAAAACACCCAGTTCGGATGCCGAGCGTGCATTGACCCACGAGACCCACCTACACTACCTTTGGGTTGAGGGTGTAAGGTAAGTGCACATACCTTACAGCCTGTTGCACCTCCAGTGTCCCCCCTGTGTGCGCGTGTGTGCGCGCGCAACACGCACAGCAATTTCAGTAATTACTAGTTAAGTGCACCATCCAGCGTAGATACTGTGCGCTTGCCAAAAGAGCTGTGCACCCGTAGGAAAGGTAAAGCCTTTAATTTTTTAAGCTTAATTAGAAGAGTTAAACTTGGAATTCTCTAGTGTGTATAAAGCGAAATTGCTGTGTGTTTTGCGCGCGCACACGCGCGCGCACAGGGGGGACACACTGGAGGTGTAACAGGCTGTACTTGCGAGTGCACAGCCTTTTTATAAGTGCACAGAGTCTACGCTGGGTGGTGCACTTGACTAATTGTTAGCGAAATTGGGTGTGTGGGGGGGGGGGAGAAGCCGGAGCTTGTGCAGGCTGTGTGGCTGCTACTGAATGAATTAAGGATTCTGTTTAATATAGAACATGGTTTCTTCACAGGGATGTATTTCTTGCCGTACGGCCTTGCAAAACACTATTAAATTGAATATGCAAGTGGTTTTGAGAATATGTGTCGACCGGAAATGCCAGGTCAGGAACGAACTCGGGCGTAGATTGATCTACGAAGAAGAATGAATATGTATACAAGGCCAAGACACCCCTGATCTAGTCTCAATCAAGTATACGACGATTGGTGATCGGCGCTCGGTCAACAATATGGCACAAGAAAAAGGCAATATAGGCGTGATATGACGATATTACCTCAAGGATCACAAAGTGGACGTCTTGAAACTCCAATTGTGCATCTGCATGTTAATTAAGGCTCGGAAAATTCGGAGTTACTCGGGCCCTCTCCTCCGACCGGACGGGCTTTTCAAATGCACCCAATACAGAAAGAGAAAATTTTTGCTTATTGCAGAATTGCGGGTTTTATGCCTCTAAGCAGAAATAACTGGTTCTGGCCTAGTGAGACTTGCTAAGCATTAATAGCATTGGCGTTAATGTTAGCTTACTATGGTATCCGGCGAAAGTATTGTGCATTGTCAGTGCGTTGCAGGGGGTTGGATGGCTTGTAGCTTGTTTTTAATACACTTTTGCGGCAAATAAAAAAGGAGGAAAATTAAGAAGGTTCATGTTTCTATACAATCCGGCTTTCTTATTGGTGTAAAATGCTCTGCAAGGAACTCCTGCAACGTACCCAATGTATAATACTTTTGCCTGATTGTAGGCAGACTTCGGTTCGCTTGACTCATTAAGCACGCCACACGTCGTCCAAATTAGGTAACTGCTCGATCGGCTAGCGAATTTGTGTAACGGTCTGATATTCAAGATACTATATCAGGGGCTAGTTTTGGGCAAGGGGAATTGGAGAGTTGGAACGATATACTTGCGATCCACGGAACTACGAATATGGGATGAGGCGATGAGGAAATAGGAGGTAGTAGAAGACGAACCAAGTGCAGAAATTTGTGTGCTTTGCAGTAGCCTAGCAAGATCTTGTAGGGTTGTGCTTAGGGCATGAGATTAATCATTAGTTTCTAAAAGTCACGAATAGGTTTACTGTTTTGGAAACACGAACCCAGTCCTAGATGCTGCCATTACGTTTGCTTATCATTGTAGTCTGACGTGTCGGATTCAGGTTCATCTTCAGATCCATCTTCAGATTCATCGAGCCCATCGCCCCATACACTTGGCTCATCGGCCTGCTCTGCCTCTTCAAACCAACCGTCAAACTCGGGTTCCATGTATCCGTGGAACCCATTGACCATGATCGGACCAAACCTGGTGAAGATTTCGGCAAGCTCCCATGGAGGGTGGCACACACAATCTTCTCCAAACTCTTCTCCAAACGATTGCGAGGCAGGGATCGTGAGAGATGTAAGGTTAGGGAAGTGGTGCTCAAGGATGGGAATGATGGGAGATAAGCCTTCTGTTAGAGAACTCGAAAGGCTAAATGTGCCATTACATAGCCAAAGTTGCCTCAACTTTGGAAATAGAGGCCTTTCATGGAGATTAAGTTCGCGCAGATCGATTGGAACGGTGAACTGCAGATATTCGAGAGACTGGCAATGTGTTCCTAGCGCTATGAGAGATGCAGTGAAACATTTTCCTTGGGTTGATTTCGAATAAATTCTTCTGGATGGCCAGTTTAAGTATTGGTAAGTCCGCTTTACTATTGGTTCGACTGAATACTCGAAGAAGCGTAAGTGAGGAAGGCTGGACGCTAGGTACAGGATGTCGGAGTTGCTGATGTCGGTGCTAGTGAATAGGCACGAGCTGTCTACATTTCGTGAGAATAGCAAGGTCCGGAGATGGCGGCAATGTGTGGCCAATGCACTCAATGAGCGAGATGTCAGTGGAAACCACTGTCGAGGATCGTCATACCACTCCACACGAAAATCCGGATCCCGGGCAAAACCAAAGCTTAATTCGAGCTTTTGGAGGGCCGGAAAATACATGATAGTTGAAAAGAACTCATCCATCAAAATTTGCTTTTGCATTTCATCCCCGTTGAGGGGGGCTGAAATTTGAATGCGGAGAATTGAAATTGCTTGTAGACGACGACAGAGAGTTATTGCAAGATTGACTGGGGCTCTGAGGGTGAGCTCACGGAGATCGGGGAACATGGCCAATTGTGAGTTGGTTAGGAAATCAGTGATGCCTGTACCTACTGGTTGAAGCTCAAGACTGAGGCTTCTCAATAATGGACGTCTCGCGAGATAGGTAAGATGATTGAGGGGTACTGTAATGTCCATTTTGACTAGATCGAGCTCTTCGGCTGATGGGAGTGCTCTGAACAGTTCCATAAGGGCATCAACCGATTGAGCTGCTCGTAATTTAGGCAGAGGGATCAAATCGGTTCGTGTGGTATACGTAACTCCAATAGACTTCAAATGACAGCAACGAGTCTAGATAGAAGCTGTTAGCTATAGTACCGCTATATGTCTAGTGACAGTTAGAATATAAAACGCCGCCGCCCCAAGAAAACTAAACTCCCTTCAGTTCAATTGGCACTCTCCTTTCATCTTAGGAAATTCTCGAGCTATTAAGTAAAAGTTTCTGCCCAGCTTGAGCCCTGGATAGTGCTTCCGAGCCGCACTTCAATGCCTTGGGATTATCACTGCTGGGGGGCTGAAGGGCTCAAAAGCTATTTCTTAGAGGCCTCCGCGCCTCCGTTCCACTTCACACTCCTGAACGAAGGCGGGGATGATCTGCTCAAATTGATGTGAAATAGCTTTCTTACCGCTATCATAGGGAGTAATTTCTCGTTAATATGGCTTGGCATATCTCCTGGAATGTGAAGCACCCGTAGCGTGGGCGGTAGAAATGGATGCATCATGTTCTCGTCGAGCATAAAGTCCTCTGTAGTGCAATGCATGGCAAGCTTAACAGTGTCTAGCCTCGGGAAGGCTAGATTGCGCATATTGACGAATGAGAGGACTGAGTCGACCGTAGTGTCAAGGCGAATAGAGAAATTTCGAACTTTGTTGGCATAGTATTGTTGACGCTCTGGGTGTATAGTCTCGAGTCGGGGAAGTGGTGGCTGATCAGCCCATTGGATAGATGCTGCTTCCGCCGCCCATAGGCTGTTTACGAACATGCAGGTAAATAGTGACTGATCTTCATGAACATATGCCAGGATAATAGACAGAAGTTCTGGGAGCGAGAGTGCATGTTGAGTTGCCATGTCTGTATAGAGAACTGTAAAGCGGCCTTGCAAGGTGTACTAGGTGGAATGACTGGTTTCAATTACAAGATGGTATTCCGTGCTTTCAAGATACTTTGGGAGCCTTTTCCCCGCATGAGCTGCTAAGACATGATTCAAGAACCAAGAAAGAGGAGATAAGAGGAGGTTGTCTCGTGCAGGTGGCTTTTTAGCGATTTTCCACGGAAGGCATAAATTATGCAAGTCTTGCACATTTTTATGGATACCAATAGCATAGCAAAATTAGTAAAGTTTCAGGAGGTCTATGTACAGTTAAAGAAATGCAAGATTTAATTGGAAGTAAATATTTTTAGACAGGTAGTCTACCGGGTAATTGGTGGATTGTTCTGTGGCTTGTCAATTTATGCCCCCGGAAGGCGGGCCTATTGTTCCAGTGCACGGACTCATTCGCGACTTAATTTCCTCGCAACTCTAACTCTTTGAGCGTCTTTTGACAATACTGCCCCGCGCAAAGACCACCCCGCCATTCCCGGAGATTATTCACTATGGGGAGGCGAGGGAAGAAGCGTAACCACCAAGAGTACGAGGGCGATGACCAAGGCAACCAATTCGGCGTGGGCGAAACGCTGTCTCGGCTGAAGAACCCTGCAGGAGTGTCTGACTCTCAGGACAAGAAGCTCAATGCTACCATTAGTAACAAGGACGAGGGAGATGAGTGGGAGACAGTCGGGAAAGACGGGCGGCCTATCAAAAAGCAGAAGCCCTTAGACAAGGAGAGCGGGAACTATCCCGCCATCATCCACTCTCCCAATGCTCGACTCTATCATCAAATCAAGATCAGCGACTTACAAGCTCTAACACTGTATATTCTTGCGGATGGCCCAGGACCTCAGTGGGTGTCTGTACGGCATCAGGCTGCGATCAGACAAGTGGTCGTGCTCATGGTGCCAGGCTTAGAAGCTGGCATGTTCAATGGTAGAATACCTCTAGAGACAGCTCCCTCGGCACCTAAAACTGCCAAAGACAATGTGGTTCAGAATGGCTCTGAGAAGCTACAGGAATCGGGTAAACCTAATGTGGAGCAGAATAGACCAGAACGACTTCACATGACACCGGACGACTACTACCCCGTCAAGCTTAATCCTGATAAGCTAGCTGAACCACTCAAACCGTTAGCAGAAGTTTTTCTTCACATCTGGCCCATCAAAACGCCCGGCGATGACAGAACCCTACGCATACACTCGCCCTTACACGCAATGCTGACCGCACCTATACCGAAGACGAGAGAGGAGAAAATGTTTAAGAAGGCATCTAAAGGCCCCGCTCCACAAAGTGGGAAGAATTGGCAAAATAAGCGCACACCTATTACGGAATACATTACAAATATCATGGATCTACAAGAAAACGATTACGTAATTCATCCGGCCTGGTTCACAGCGGCGACTGCAAAACAAGAAGCCATGGAGGGAAGGAAGGCAAAACATCAGACTATGGAGGATGGTTGGGTTGATACAAATGTGGCAGCACTGGACGATGGCGATGTGCTGGACAAGGAGATTGAGAAAGGTAGTATCACTGCCGGCAGGACCGTCGTTGCCATGGATTGCGAGATGTGCAAGACCGAAGGAGACCAATTCGAACTCACGCGCATCAGTCTGATAGCTTGGGATGGGTCTGTACTATTGGATGAATTGGTCAAGCCAGAAACGCCGATCATAGACTACGTTACGGCGTACGTGCTCGAGATTCCTCTTCTGTAATTCTCACTAAATTTTTCTTAGTTACTCTGGCATCACTGAGGCTATGCTTGAAAATGTGACAACTAGGTTGTCTGACATCCAGAAGCGTCTTTTGGAAATCATCACACCCCGTACAATCCTTGTGGGACATTCTCTTAATTCTGATCTCACGGCACTCAAAATCACTCATCCATTTATTGTGGATACGTCTATCATCTATCCCCATCCGCGTGGCCCGCCTTTAAAGTCTTCGCTCAAATGGCTTTGCCAGAGATATCTCTCTCGCGAGATCCAGAAGAATCACGGCAGTAGTGGACACGACAGCGTTGAGGACGCTCGGGCCTGCCTCGACCTCGTCAAGCAGAAGTGCGAGAAGGGTCCGATGTGGGGTACTAGCGACGCGAGCGGTGAATCAATCTTCAAGAGACTCGGTCGTTCACCGAAACCGAAATTCCTCAAAACGCATGCCGATGCAGAGGAGTTTAGGATGGGTGCTGTCGTTGATTGGGGTGATCCTTCAAGAGGACACGGAGCTCACGCAGACATATGCATTGGCTGTAAGACCGATGCTGAGGTAGTTGAAGGCATCAAAAGGGCTGCGAAGGGCTCTGTTAACGGCGAAGACTCGCCTGTTGGAGGAGTGGATTTTGTCTGGGGCAGACTGCGTGAACTGGAGGCAGTTCGGGGATGGTGGTCGAGGTCTAAGACTGAAGATAACGCTGAGTTGCGCGCGAATGCCATGAAGACGTTGTCGCAGTCTGATGAAAACAGCGACGGTGGCGAGGCTAGTGGCGCTGCGCTCGGACGAGCTGTGGCAAAGACCATCTCTCACATTGTTGACGTCTTTCAGTCGCTGCCGGCTTGTACGGCCTTCATGGTTTACAGCGGCACAGGCGATCTGCGTGAAACAGTGCGCTTACAAGCAATGCAGCAGCAGTTTCGGAGAGAATATTCTGTGAAGAAATGGGATGAAATTAGCGTCAAGTGGACGGATACGGAGGAGCAAGCGTTGCGTAAAGCGTGCAGAATAGCAAGAGACGGCCTAGGGTTCGTAGTGGTTAAGTGAGAGGATGACCCATGTCTTATTAGTACAAATACTATTTTGGGGTGCTGCGCAACATTATTGTCGCAAGCTGCACTCCTATCCATTGCTATATAGAGGCGGAGCAGGCAGGTAGGCGTGCTTTGTTTAAACGGAGGTGGTGGCCTTGGTGGACTAATGGGCTGATGGCATGCTCTGACGATCCGTATTTTTATCCAAGCGCTGATTGGATTTTGGGAAATAGGCTGTCGCGGCTGCGAAGTGAAACAAGCCCCCTATGCAATCAAGAATAGATATAGGAGATACAGCCATTGCCGTAACTCGCTATCCCTTGCTTTGGGAGGGTAATCTATTGCAGGGCTTAATGGGCGGCGGATACCGCAATAAAGCGCGCTATATCGGGACAAAGACGTGTGAGATCGAAGCTACGGCGCAGAGTTACTCTGCTGCATCACCGGCTAGGGGAGGGGGCGTTGGCGACGCTTGCTTTTCTCATTTGCCAGCGTGTTCTGCATCATGCCGAAGATAGCGGCGCTGCGTGGTCGCGTTGGCGAGCGCAGCTAAGTGGAGGGCCCAATACGTGAAATGCAATAAAAGCTCCGGCATACTTGATCGCGAATTTCCAGGCGACGTTTAGCAGCTGCGCCTGCCGAGCAGCTCGGCAAGTTAGGTTGCCAACGGGCAGCCTGGCGATATGGCGGCGATATGGTCGTGCTTTCAGGTCGCTCGGGCGGGAAATTGCAATGAATCAAGAAATCTACAGTCTTTCGTAATAGAGACTTGTAAGTGACACACAGCAACTATCCACCTTGGGGCGCTAGGCTGTGCAGGGTATGAAGTAAGCCTAAACAAGCCTGTGTATGCTAAACGTGGAAAGCGCTTGCTTAGCTCCTAAACTTAAACATTCGCTCTAATCCTTTGCTCTCTCTCGACGTAATCAACCCTGAAACCCCCCTATCACACCCCCAATCCTGAGCGGCCACTGGGCGGGTCTCTTATGACATTGGCACGTCAGCCTCTTCTCCTAAGAGAGACCCGTGAGATCGCATACCCTACTTACCGATTGACTCATCCCAGGGCTTATTGCGTCGTACCCTCCTACACAACTTTTGTTTTTTCTTTCTGTTTCCATCCGATCCCTTTTTGGACGTTTTGATTACCTACTTTTAGTGATCGTTTCGGGCACAAGGGGTTACTACGAAGGGATCAATCTTCCGCGAAGGCAAATTTTCTTTGCTGGTCTGGTTCAGATGGCCGCCACGCGCAAGCGATCTCGTATCAGCGACACCCCCATCGTGCAAGACGCTCATTCGCAAGCAGCAGCAGCAGCTCAGCTAGCATCGCCAGATGGCGACTTTCCCGTGACGCGGTCAACCAAGGGCTTCTGCAAGAAGTGCAGCGCCCAGGTTGGCGAGTTCTACAACGGGTGGGTCAAAATAACGGGCACCTACTACCTGCCGGCACTGCTGGGATCCTACAACAGCTTGCTCAAGGAGTCGGGCAGGCAAAAAGCAGCCAGTCTTGGGACGGCTTTAAATGGATGGTAAGCTTCTGGTGTGATCTAGCGGCTGCAATCTTTTCAATCGTCCCCTTATCCCGGTCCCCAATCAATTGGAACGAGGAGCATGCTATTTAATTTTTTAAGCGCGTCGCGCTAGTCTGCATTTCAAATAATTTCCACACTGTACATTTTATGTATTAAGCCCGCCCGGCCGCAAATAATGATCCAAGCTCCACCCAAGTCCATCCAAGTTCCCATTTACTGACCTGATTTTTCCACTCCCCCAGTCAAATCCAGCCGCTGTCCTGCCCGCGCTGCCCGGAAATCTTGGGATTTACTGTTGTCGACGCCCCGAAGGAGAAGCTCAGCTACAGGTATGTGTGCACGCACCCTCAAGCCCACTCACCCGCTCTTTCTTTTTTGACTTCGCACCGACCGCGAGGGCTGTGGCGCTCGTTTCAAGGATCGTGCAGGTGAGACGTGCTCATCGCCCACCACTTTATGCATATGAAGGGTCGCTGCCACCAATTCATTTATCTGCATTTTACGTCCATTTACATCCATTTTCCTGAAGCTGACTGATCTTCGCCTTCGCTCGTAGTCATCGCGACTTCTTCAAGCTGCCGCGCATAGAATTGAAATGCGAGCACGCGGGCAAATTCAAGTTGGTTGACCCGCTGCTGGACCCTGTGCCTGATCAGCTCCAGGAAGAAGACTCCAAATCACCATCATCAGAAATGGAGGTCGAGTCGGCTGCACCAGCGGCTGCACCTCATCACCCTCCACCACAGCTCCCTCAACCTCACCCTCCCTACCGCCACAATTCCCCGGCATCTGCAGTCGCAACTGCCCCGCCGCATCAGCAGAATGTGCCTGCATCGAAAGCTACACTTCCCTCACCAGTGCTGCCGTCTGCACCGCTGCCGCCTCGGACTACGTCGGCCGCCTTCGTACCACCCACCGCTAAGGACTCGGGAGTGAATCTTGCCAACAGATTCCGTGATCGTGACTACTCAATCCCTCCGGTATTGCCCAGCTCGCCCAATCCAGCGCACAAACCCAACGGCCAACACTATCCCAACCCGCAAGAGGTGCAATTCGATGCCATCTCGCGTCTGCAGACGCAGATCGGTCACAACACGGCAAACCTGCAGATCCAGGCACGAGACATCAAGCGACAGGGAGGAGACATGCAGAATCAATTGCAGTTTCAGCATGGAGAAATCAAGAGGGTGGAGGATGCGGTCAATAGGCTTCAACACGAGATGAGGGGTGTTCATGAGATGTTGGAGTCGATCAGGATGGAGCTGCATTCTCGTCCGATGACTGCAGCACCGCCGCCACCGCCACCACCACCACCATCGGCAGCGCAAGACTCTACGCTTGAGCTCCTGGCGAATAATCTTGCTGCGATCGGGCAGAAGGCCAATGAAGTTGACACGTTGAAGATGACTATCGAAATCATAAAGCGTAAAGTCAACCGCTTGGATGAAGCTGCCGCCGCCTCTTCCAGCTCACATCCATTCCCATCCCCGCGTGAGCCCTCTGCGCATTCTGCCCACTCTACGCATACCGTCTCGAGCTATCACGGGACTCCTTCCACTGTGCCGGATATTGCTACTCCTATCCGCCCAGATCTAAGACTGCCATCGACATACCACCCAACACCTACCCCCGACCAGCCTCACTCTCACGCCCACATCCTAGAACCCGAGGCCAAACCGACTGGTTGGGTGTCTGTCAATTCCAGCGCCAAACGTGGACACCCCAATGGCATCGAGGGTCCACACGAAATTGTTGGTCAAACTGTCGGATCGCCCAAACGTCCTAAGCTCGCACCCATCGAGCCGCGTATGACATATGAAGCTAAGCCGCACGCACACGCTCTCTACGACCGCATGGACACGTCGGACGGCGAAACGAGAGGAAATCAATCGCATCCTCAATCCCAGACTCAATTGCGCGAGTCGTTGACCGAGTCATCTGCTACCCCGTCCACTTTCATTCCTTACTCGACGCAGGAACCTAGCCCAGAAGATAGCTGGCGTTCAGAATCGCAGAACGCCTCCAACCATCCAGAGCATCGTAGTCCCCGGGGTCGTGGGCGAGGAGGTCCTAGTAGCCGTGGAGGACGTTCCAGAAAAAGCATCCCTGTTGATTCCGACCTAGGGACCCCGGAATGGGAAAGGGAGGATCGGCAAGGAGCCGGTTCGCAGACCAGTCCGGACGGTCACTACAACCCCGTGACCCCTGGTGGCACCAAGACGGACCGCGGGCTTGTAAGGCGCGGATCTGGTGGCGGTGGCACGGCTTCGCGTTCTTCGCGGCCCACCAGCTCGGCCGGGAGAGCCGTGAGCATGGGCCTGCAGGGTGTTACCCCAGGCCCAGGTGTCGGGATCGGAGGCGATCCCTACGCCCACACCAAAAAGACCCGCACGAAGCCCATCAGAAATGCAGAAGGAATACTCATCAGGAAAGATGGCCGGCCGGATATGCGTTCGCAGTCCTCTGCCGCCAATCTCCGTAAAGTCCACGCAAAGAAAGAAGAAGCAAAGGCGGCCCAGCGCCAATTTACACCAACCTCTAGCCTTGCAACTTCTCGACCTAACACCATGGGTGTCGACACGCCGAGTCCAACGGCCGGGGCTGAGGGCGCAGGACCGAGTACCCAGCACAAACATCAGTTGATTATGAAGCAGATGTTTCCGCATGGAGTGGATGAGGCTAGAGCAAGACACGACTACTCCAAACAGTTGTTTGCGGCTGGCGGCTCTCCTCTGGAAATGAAGATTAAGCGCGAGGAGGAAACTAGGCGGGTTGAAGAGATTAGTCCGGCCGACAATGGGAATGGGACAGACGTCGACATGGACCACGAAGACGACGAGCAGACGCCAAGTCAGGATGAGGATCAAAGCGGCGCCGGCGAAAGTAGGGATCGTGATGCTGGTGGCGACAATGGTGCTGAAGATGCCACTGCGGGTGCCGGAACAGATTCTACGAATCAATCGACTGTGGCGACTGCTCAGACGCTCGAGGCGGAGGCTTGAGCGTGTGCTTTAGGTGTTCCCAGGCGTTTACATAGTCGGAGGCCATTTGGCATACCCTTATTTGCGCGAAACTGGAATATTTACCTTGATAGCGAGTCTCTCCAAGTTCATATTTGTGGTAATGCACGCCTTCCTTAATACTGTATATCCATGGCCGGGACCACATAGGGCTCGGATTATTTCCTTCACATACATTAGTCGGTAGCGCGAGCAAACGAGGAGTTGAGGAGGCATGATTCATTTCGGCTGCGGCAAGTTTTCAACCACAAACTTCAAGTATCTGAACACTGTTTTTCGATAGAGAATAAGCTGAGATAGTATTTATTTTGTCCGTTTTACTCAGCCGTGAGTCGGCTTTACCCGAGACTAAGATTAGAAGCTTTTAGAGATTAGCTTAAACATAGTGCTTGATTGCGAATATACCCGTTTCTTTCCAAGCTGCATCATATCCTTCGAGTATCAGGATGCTCAAGGGTCTTATAATCCTTTGATATTTCAAGCTGCTTATGTTGCACCGCTTCCTTAATTTAATTACAATACTATTGGTGGTGTTCATACTTTGGCTCTTATTGGGATGATGGATCCGTTCTCCATAATGCCGAAATATTGTGCAGCGTACACAAGACCACAAGTCGATAGATAGCATAGCTACAATACCGATCTTCAGGTTCAGAATATTTGAGGACCTGCTGAACTGTGACGCCTTATCTGGCTCGACTTGAGCCGTCACTATTCCTATCTGCCTCTTGCATCTTTTCCTCGAATTCCTTTAATAAAGCTTCTGTAGCTTTGAGGCTCACGCGCACATCCTCCAAATCGGTACTGACCCGTTTGCGCGCCTCTTCTGGGGTATTCGGCGACGAAGCCACCTCCTCCAACACGCCGATGACATGTTTGGTGCCCTCCCAATGCGACCGGATGCAATTCCGCGTGAGCTCAGGACTGTGCACGGAGCCAGCCAGCGCCTGTGGCCGCGGCAGCCAGGCGGCCTGGCCGTCGCCCGCCTGCATCGCCTCGATCTGGCGCGTGTTCTTCTTCGAGTTGGCAAGCATCCAGTCGATGTCGGAGATGCGGCGCCAGTGGCTGTGGTGGATGCTGTCGAGTAGGTTTAACGCGCGGCGCTGGACCTCGCGCGCGTCGTCGTCGTCGTCGTGCTCGCGGTAGTACGCGTGCTCCTTCTTCGCCAGCTCGAGCCACACGTACTCGGCCTCCTTGGCCAGGTGCGCGCGCTCGTCCTGCAGCTCTGCAATGTGCTGGCGCAGCGTCCGCAGCCCGTCCTCGGCGGACCGCGGACTCCACAGGTAGTCGGTTTCGGGCATGAAGAGCAGCTTCCCGTCGAGCACGGCGACGGTGTGCGGCGCGGTGCCCGGCGGGAGCGTCGGGGCCTCGTCCTCGTCCTCGTCCTCGTTCTCATCGTCCTTGTCGTCCTCGTCGCCCTCGTCGTCGGGGGACAGCGGTACCGTGATCGGCTGTGGCCTCATGCCCGGCTGCGCTGCTATGCTCTGCTGTAATCCCGCTCCCTGCGGCGACCCCATGCCCTGCTGCAACTGCCCAATCTGCCGCGACACCCTCGGCACGCGCGCACCCCCATACCGCCGCAAGTCCAGCTCCGCCAGCCACAGCATGGCCTTGCGCACGACTCGGGCGCGGCCCGCATCGGACCCGGCATCGAGCGCGAGCTGCATCTCCAGCTCCGCGGCGCGCCGCATCTGCTGCCGCCACGCCAGCACGCTCGCCGCGTGCCTGGAGTCCGGGAACGCGCTCTGCCCGACGAACCACCCGCCGCAGGAACCCGCCGTCACGGCGCCGACGTAGCGGCGCCAGCCCGCCGCGCCGGGGAAGGAGCGCGCGCGCAGGGCCGCCACCGCGCCCAGCGCCCCGCCCGCCAGCAGGCAGTCGTCGCGGCCGAGGCGGCCGTTGTTCTCCCATAGGTGGCGGTGGGGCGGCGCGGTGCCGTCGTGGGTGAGTGCCGGGCGGACGAAGACGTGCGTTTTGAAGGCCGGCGCGATGCTGAGTAGCGGCAGCGTGAGGCAGGCGGACGTGGCGGTCGCGCGTAGGAAGGTGCCCGGGGTGATGCGGCCGGCGATGGAGCGGAGCGTTGTGTAGGCTAGGCCGAGGGAGACGCTGAGGATGGAGGCGAGCGGGATGGCGGGATTGCCGTGGTGGTGCTCGGGCGCGCGGGGCTGGATGCGATGGCCCTCCCCTGGGATGAGGTTAGCTAAAGGCGCGGAGATGTAGAGGGGTGCTGGAGAGAGAGCTGGGGAGATGTACCTGGTGGGGGGAGCAGGCGCGTCATGATGGACTGGGAGGACTCTGGAGTGCCGAGAACAGCACCCGGGGCATATTCTTTTTTTTGTAAAGGACGGCTGAGTGAGCCGGCGGCAGCGCAATTGCGGCGCGCGACGTCGTGATCGGCGAGCTGGGGAAGAAGCTGTCCTCGCGCGCGATTCCTGAGAAGGTGAGGAGGAAAGATGGGAAAAGGGACGAGCCGCTGGAAAAAGCCAACGGTTGCACAGAACAGTGACGAGGGACGGGTAAGGCCAGCCTCAGCGCTTCATGTATCAAGTCTCCTCGACGTCATTCTGGTTGTGGGGGGAGGTCTTTTATCACTGCTACCTGGCCAGCAGAAGAAATACTCAACATTGCCACCGGTCCAATGCTCTTTTAAGTTGGCAGGCTGGCTTAAGGATCTTGTTCGATCCTTGACTACTCCACATGTTCCTCATCAACCGCATACTGTCCACTATGACGTTTCCCGAACCCCCCACCATCATCGATGCCAGCACCAGCACCAGCAACGATGGCTCTTTCTACAACCCCACAAGCGCGGAGACGCTGCTTGTGCGGTCGCTTCTTATACAGCTGAAGCTGCCGACAGAGCTCGCGCTCGCAGTCATTGATCTCGCGGACTACTACCCCGTGGTGCGCGGGCACGAGGTAACAGAACTAGACGTGCCTGCCAGCACCCACCGGCTAAATTCAGCTGCCGTCCTCTATGCGGTCACGAATCCGATCCCCGAGGGCGTCAATGGCGAGCGAATCCGCACGAGGAGCGTGAGCTTTGAGCTTAGGAGCCACGATCAGGGGTGGGGTGGGGACAGGGCCTGTAGAGGTATGGTTTCTTTGCAGCCAAGTAATTGCAGGGCGGGAATTTTATGCCATTCCTGCCTCTGTTGTGCTCTCTGCCTTTCCATCTCAATGTCTCCATACTCTATATTTCTAATATACGATTGAGCATAGCTCTGAATTTATCTCCCTGCATATTCCACCACGGCACCCACTAACCGCTCCTCATTACTCAGGCACTTATAGCGGCTCTTATACCTGGTTCGAAGCTTGCATCCTTCGCCCGATCCCCTGCTCCCCGCCGGCACGCCCTCTCCGCCTACCCTACACCTTCAACCCGCACCCAACGGCCGTGTGTTTGAACCCGCTTGGCTACACACTGGTGCCGTGCTCAGCGTCCAGCCGCGAGGAGACGGTCATCTGGCACATCCAGTCGAACGTCTGTGCGAGGTCGCAGGAGATGGTGCATAGAGTGGAGTGGCGGCCGGGAGAGGTCCAGGAGATGCAGCCAGGGAGGGGAATTGGGAAGGCGTTTGTAGAGAAGTTGAGGCCGGGGGATAGGGTCGGGGTTTGGGTTAGGGCATTGGTGAGTTTGCTCTGTTGTCTTTCTGCTTGTGCCTTTGGCGATGGGAGAGGATTTGGCTGACTGTGAACAGTATCCTGGATGGGTAAATCATGTCAAGGAGGTTAGTGTCGAGGTGAAGCTGATAGTAGATTAATACGTCTATAACTAGACTGCAATGGGCTTTTTTGGGGCTTTCGGGGGCGTTGGGGGATGGTAGGTGGCTGATAGAAGGGTATAATATATCGGTGAACTAGTTCCTCATGTTGATATGGGACGAATAAACTTCTTGTCTTTCGGGCATAACACTGTAACGGGAGTAATTGGAGAAGATTTTGGACATGAGATATCCGAAAAGTGTAGCAAAACTATCTGAATGAAAAGATGCTGGCATTCCAATTGGCACAGAGCTTGAGTTATGCTTTTTGTGTCTGTATTGAATATACAGTAAAAAATCTTTAATACGATATTTGATTACAACGATATACTCTGTATTACGATCTATGTCTCTTAATCAATTTTTTTTTGTGTATTTTACGATAAACTGACTTCTAATGATATCGTTAAGTTCCTGCTACTAAAATCGGTATAACCAGAATAAATTTTGTATGGGAGGAAGGTTATTTGGCCTGTAAGGTAGATACCCTACGCCCTTTTCGGTATAAAGATACGCTTGGCCGTACAAGCATGTGCCATCCTCCCTGCTAGCGCAACACACTTCCATAGGCCATCTACATTTAAGCTCTTATGCTTTGCGCTCATGGCAGTACTACGCTTAAGATCAACACAAGCTTTGGCTTCAGCGTAGGCGATATTTTTATTCTGTTCGAGTTCAATAAATCCGATCAAAGCCATAAATGCAAGTTGACGTGGGGGTTATGGTGGCTGTGCCGCATTGCCCAACACCTGTCAGATTTCAGTCGCGACGTCTCAGCCTCACTCTCTTTTCCTTTTCTTTTCTTATGGGCTCTCGCATTTCATCCCATTTCCTTCATTCCAGTTCTCCTGCTCCTTACAGGATGCTGGGTGCTTAATTTCGATTTGAGCAAGTTGAGGCTACCGAGTCCTCACTAATAAACACCTGCGACTGAACAAGACTAACTAAATCCGATTGAACACCTGTGTCCAAATTCGTCCTCCCAAGACCCCACGTCTCGACGTGCTTCCATTCCATTAGTTAAAACCCTTAGACGATGCCAAAGCGAGAATTTGAGCTTGAAAATAATCAAGAAGTTATATCAGGCGAAGAGAAGAGGAGGAAGATAGATTGTAATGATGCTCGGACGCCAGTAGCCAACACACCTAGGCGGAGGTTGGCTCATAGTGATTACACAGTCGGCTGGATCTGCGCTATAACTACGGAGTATGTTGCCGCTCAAGTTTTCCTTGACGAAAAGCACGAAGGACCGGAATACGTGTCCCCTAATGACAACAACGATTACACGCTAGGCAAATTTGGGAAACATAATGTTGTTATCGCCGTCTTGCCTGACGGGGAATACGGCATATCCTCTGCAGCAAGCGTCGCAAAAGACATGCTCCACAGCTTTCCCAACGTCAGAATCAGTCTGATGGTCGGCATTGGCGGTGGTGCGCCAAGCCCAAAGCATGATATCCGTCTAGGCGACATCGTGGTCAGCGCTCCTCGCGATGGGAAGGGTGGTGTCTTTCAGTACGACTTCGGCAAAATGATCCAAGACCAGAGCTTCCAACCAACAGGGTTCTTAAACCAGCCACCAGCGGTCCTACGGGCTGCAGTGAATGGACTCAAAGCCCAGTATGAAAGCGAAGGCCATCAGCTTGAAGAGGCTATTAAAAGAATTCTCGAGAAGAAATTAAGGCTGCGGAAGAAGTATCAGCGACCGAGCCTAAGTAGCGACCGGCTGTATCAAACCAGAATTACACATCCTTTAAACGATGAAGCAAGCTGTGCAGCAGTCTGCAGTAACGACCCGTTAAACTTAATACTACGACACGAACGGGCCGAAGACGAGGATAATCCGGCAATTCACTACGGTCTGATTGCTTCGGCGAATCAGTTAATGAAGGATGCTTTAATTCGGGATAAATTTGCAAAGGAAATGGACGTTCTATGTTTTGAGATGGAAGCGACAGGCTTGATGAACCAATTTCCCTGTCTAGTTATTCGTGGTATATGCGACTACTCGGACACCCATAAGAATAAAGAGTGGCAAGGGTATGCAGCAATGGTGGCGGCTGCATACGCGAAAGACCTTCTCTATCGAATTCCTCCAAACAAGGTTGAGGCTGAGAATAGGATCAGCGATCTTCTCTCTGGTGGTTAGTCATTCTTGAGCCTGTGTTAAGGCGGTAATAACTAATAATAGATGCAGTTCTTGACAAAGTTGAAACAATGAGGTCCAAGTTGGGCAGAAATGAAGACCTTGAGATCCTCAACTGGCTCACGCCAATCGACTACGGCCCTCAGCAAAGTGACTTCATTCAGAGACGACAGGAAGGAACCGGAACATGGCTGCTACATACAAACGAATTTAATACATGGCTCGACCGAAGAAATAAGACTATCTTCTGCTCTGGCATTCCAGGAGCGGGCAAGACAATTCTCACATCTATTGTCGTAGATCACCTCTGCTCCAAATATCAAACTAATTTTAGCGTCGGCATTGCATACCTATACTGCAACTTCCGACAGCAGCAACAACAGAAACCTGAAGATCTACTCTTAAGCCTTCTTAAGCAGTTAGTCCAAAAGCGAGCGTCCGTGCCTGAAAGCGTAAAAACACTTTATGAATGCCATAACCGCGAGCGAACCCGACCATCATTTGACGAAATTCTAGAAGCCTTAAAATCGGTCGCCGTTCAGTATTCAAGAGCCCTTATTATAGTTGATGCACTTGACGAATGCGGTATTTCCGATAGTAAACGCCAAAAGTTCCTCTTAGCGATCTTTAACCTTCAAGATAAGACTAAGGCAAATCTCTTTGCTACTTCTCGGATTAATGATAATATCGCGAAGCTGTTTGAAGGTGCCCTATCCCTCCAGATCCGTGCGAGGGACGATGATGTTGAGAGCTATCTGGACGGGCAGATATCACTTCTGCCGTCTAATATTGTGGATGACGCCCTTCGAGGCACGATTAGAAGAGAAGTTATTAGAGCTGTTGATGGAATGTATGCAAAGATTTCTATTAACTACCGTACGGATCCATTTTGATCTTAATATTAGGTTCCTCCTCGCGCAGCTACATATGAATGCTCTTACAGGCCAGCCGACGAGGGGACATATTAAAGAAGCTTTGCGGCATCTAGCTAAGGGAATAGACGGATTGGATAAGACTTACGAGCAGGCGATGAAAAGAATTGAAGATCAAGGGAGTCGCGTTCAAGAACTCGCGAAACATATTCTAGGATGGATTCTCCACGCTAAAAGGCCACTTTCCACTGTAGAACTTCGGCATGCTCTTGGTGTCAGACCGGGTACAGAAAAGTTGGATGAAGACTACCTTCCGAGTGTTCAAGTCCTACGATCTGTATGCGCTGGATTAGTCACTATTGATGAGCAGAGTGGAATTGCCCGCTTGGTCCACTATACTACGCAGGAATACTTTAAGCGGACATGGACTTCTTGGTTTCCTAATGCCCAAATAGATATTACAAGTGTCTGCGTCACCTATCTGTTATTCGACGTCTTTAAGACGGGCTTCTGTCAATCTGATGAAGAGTTTGAGGTACGATTGCAGACGAACGTCCTTTACAGCTATGCAGCGCGGCATTGGGGCCGCCATGCTTACACAGCGTCAATTAAGGAAGACTTGATTCTCAACCTTTTGGAGAGCAGAGCCAAGGTCTCTGCCGCCAGCCAGGCGATGATGGTTTCCAGAAGCTACTCTGGCTATAGTCAAATAGTGCCAACTCAAATAACAGGAGTACACGTTGCAGCATACTTTGGACTAGGGGGAACAATAATAGGTCTACTAAAGAATGGGTATAATCCAGATCTCCAGGATTCTTACGGTCGGGCGCCGCTGTCGTGGGCGGCGGAGCGAGGGCACGAGGCCGTGGTCAAGCTGTTGCTCGAGACGGGCAAGGTCGACGTCGACTCGAAGGACAGGTACGGTCGGACGCCGCTATCGTGGGCGGCGGATCGAGGGCACGAGGCCGTGGTCAAGCTGCTGCTCGAGACGGGCAAGGTCGACGTCGACTCGAAGGACAGGGGTCGGACGCCGCTATCGTGGGCGGCGGAGCGAGGGCACGAAGCCGTGGTCAAGCTGCTGCTCGAGACAGGCAAGGTCGACATCGACTGGAAGGACTACGGTCAGACGCCGCTATCGTGGGCGGCGGAGCGAGGGCACGAGGCCGTGGTCAAGCTGCTGCTCGAGACGGGCAAGGTCGACGTCGACTGGAAGGACTCAGGGTCTGGTCGGACACCGCTATCGTGGGCGGCGGAGCGAGGGCACGAGGCCGTGGTCAAGCTGCTGCTCGAGACGGGTAAGGTCGACGTCGACTGGAAGGACAGGTACGGTCGGACGCCGCTATCGTGGGTGGCGGAGCGAGGGCACGAGGCCGTGGTTAAGCTGCTGCTCGAGACGGGTAAGGTCGACGTCGACTCGAAGGACTCTGGTCGGACGCCGCTATCGTGGGCGGCGGAGCGAGGGCACGAGGCCGTGGTCAAGCTGCTGCTCGAGACGGGCAAGATTGATGTCGACTGGAAGGACAGGTACGGTCGGACGCCGCTATCGTGGGCGGCAGGGCGAGGGCACGAGGCCGTGGCCAAGCTGCTGCTCGAGACGGGCAAGGTCGACGTCGACTCGAAGGATAGGTACGGTCGGACGCCGCTATCGTGGGCGGCGGGGCGTGGGCACGAAGCCGTGGTTAAGCTGCTGCTCGAGACGGACAAGGTTGACGTCGACTCGAAGGACTCCTACGGTCAGACGCCGCTATCGTGGGCGGCGGAGCGAGGGCACGAGGCCGTGGCCAAGCTGCTACAACGAAGCATTTAATAGTTTCCTCTGCTATATCACGTCCCCACCCTCCACCTTTCATACTTGCTTGCTTTTATATAACTTTTAACTTTAGAAATGTACTGCTTGGAAATGCGCTGCTTGGAAATATGCTGCTTGGAAATACGCTGCTTGGAATGCGCTGCTTAGAAATGCTCTACTTAGGTCTCCATCATTATCCGCGTGCGACTCGGAAGCATAATATGATGCTGAACCTTATCGATAATGCGCGGCGAAGCGTGAGGCGGACTGCGTGCAGCGCTGTTTGCGGCTCCATTATTTCCATAACCTAATTCTGATCTCTGTTGATCTAATCTCGTCGCGCACTTTGATTCGTCACATTGCCATAATTAATATCCCTCCCTGCATTGCCGGTGCCCTGTTGAAATACATCCGCCTTGATCGGACCATTGTTAAATGTCAACTTAGCCGCAGACGCAACGTCGTTGGGTTGCGCGTTGGTCTCTCGAGTCGCCTGCTCCCTTCCTCGCTTGATCCAGTCATCGAGAACACCTTTGACGCTAATGAACCCGGCATCGTTCAAGCTGGTGAACTTCGTCATATCCATGTGGTTAGCGTCGATCCCACAATTCGGATACGGCAGCATCGTTGCTGACTCTTCTGGTACCACGAATCCGACGACATCCACAGCGATGGTCTCGTAGAAGCAGAAGATCTTGACATGATTCAGTGCTCCATCGGTTGTCAACTGACGCTGGAACACCTCTTCAACCCCCCTAAGGATCTCCGACTGCTGCTTTAGAACCGAGAGGACCCTCTTGTTCGTTCTCCAGAATCGATCCAAGAGCCTTGCCAGAGTATATCCCCACGTGGCGAGATAGGATCCAGAATGCGGCGTGCCCATGAAGATGACTCCTGCTGTGGAAACAGCAATGCTGCGGAGACGAGGCTCGTTCGGCTCCAGGCAGACGAGAAGGGCCTGTTCGGTGACCAGACCACCGAGGCTGTGGGAAATGAAGAAGATGGGACGCTTGACCTCGTTCAATCGACTGTTGGAGATGGCATATGCCAGGGCTTTTCCATGCCCACGGAGGCCTTCTCCGCTCGCATTCTCCCAGAGGCCTACAACGTTGGCGTCGTAGCCGTAGGTGATGATTCGCGCAGTCGGAAACCGGGCACGCATGAGGTCTGGGGTAAAGGTGCCGTTTGGATGCGTCCAAGTCGACTGGCGGTCTCCGGTCAAGCCATGGACAAACCAGATGCTGGGGGTGTAATTAGCTAACTGTGCTGTAGAGTTAGGACGAGCTCTTGCTCTTACTCTATCTCAGCGTCTGCTGGATTTGAGATTGTCTGGACCCCAAACCGGCCATCTATCGACTCACTGCAGGAAGATGAGCAACGTAGGTTAAGTAACGGATCCGGCTTGCCTACAGATACTCTGCTGGGAATGCCATAGACGGCGTCGAAGGTGGGGCTGCGGCTATCATAGGAGCTCGCCGAGATGCGAGAGCCATCGGACTAGTGCTGCTGCTCACATCATTGGCTGCGATAGTGTTTGTGGGCGATGCTGGAGACTTATCTTTGCGCTTGTGTTTAGATAAATGAAACATTCTTGCATAACTGAAATGTAGAGGTGAGGAGGGGTTAGGGTACGTTATGACGGTATAAGGCTGAACCCTGGCGCTGGTCTGCATGTCGCCCCGCATCTTGTGTAAGTAGTGACCTCCGAAGTGTCGCTCAGGGACATCATTTACCAACTCCCGTATGAAATCTCGTCCGACATGTAATGGCTCCTTCCCAAGCCGCTAGGCCCGAAAGCTTTCGAAACGAGGCTGTTACCGCGACTATAGTCCAGCAAGGCAAAGACAACGCGGGACGCGACATATACAATGGTAAGCCTTCTATCCTTCCACCATGCCATGTCGAAAGTCCGCCAAGGGAATGCTTTGGCTGACCGTCCCCACAGCCCCCGTCACCGTTCTATATGACCGCCATCCAAAACCTCCTCCCTCGTCCACTGTTCCCTTCCGTCGGGATGACCACTTCATCCGCCGGGACGGCCTCGACAAGATACACCAGATATGCGCTAAGCCAGCATCTCGCGCGGCGCTCGTTGGCCTCGGAGGCGTTGGGTAGACACCAGACATTGCATGCCCGCAGCGAACAGCGGCTGACCATCCGCATAGGAAATCTCAGATTGCCATCGAGTACGCCTACCAGGTGCGGGACGAGTCGCCGATAACGTGGGTGTTCTGGGTGCACGCAGGCACGCAAGCGAGATTCGAGGAGGGGTACCGGAGAATCGCTGAGACGACGAGGATGGAGGGGTGGGACAACCCCAAAGCGGATGTTCTCCGGCTCGTTCGCAACTGGCTATGCGACGAGTCGAACGGGCAGTGGGTGATAATCATCGACAATGCTGACGATTCCAGCGTCTTGTTTCCTCTACATAACAGATTACAGGTTCATGGAGCCAATAATTTAAGTCAAGCAGCAGAACCACTGTCAGACTTCCTACCGCAATCGCTAAAAGGGTCAATCCTTATTACCTCTCGGAACGCAGAGCTGGCTTACGATTTGGTGGAAAGCCGTGCTAATATTGTTGAGGTTAAGCCATTGGACGAGGGCGATGCGTTAGCTCTTCTCCGGAAGAAGCTCAGCTTCGATGCTAATGAGAAGGCGGTCGAACTGCTACAAGCTCTTGATTACATGCCTCTTGCCATTACCCAGGCGGCGGCTTACATTGAGCAGAGATCGCCACGTATGACTATCTCAAGATACCTAGATGAAGTTCGCAGAAGCGACCATGACCGAGCCCGCCTGCTTAACAAGGGCTTTCGAGACAGTCGCAGGGATGGTAGAGCATCCAACTCTATTATCGCGACCTGGCAGATCTCATTCGAACATATCCGGAAAGATATGCCTACAGCTGCTCGACTGCTATCGCTGATGAGTCTTTTCGACAGGCAGGGGATTCCGGAATCGCTTCTTTACAATCGATATCAGCGAGACGAGGATGGAGAAGCCGACTTTGAAGACGATATTTATACACTAACAAGCTATTCATTAGTTAAGATGAGCGCGGACGGGAAGGAATTCGAGATGCATCGACTGGTGCAGTTCTCGACAAAGAAATGGCTGGAGCTGTACGACGAGCTGGAGGGGTGGAGGGAGAAGTACGTAAGGCTGATGGATGACAGCTATCCGGCGGGGCATTACGAGAACTGGACAATATGTCGGGCGCTGTTCCCGCACGCTCAAGCGGCGGTAGGGTGCCGACCGACGGATGCAAAGGCGGTAATGGTGTGGGCGTCGGTTCTTTTCAAAGCTGCATGGTATGCAAGCGAGATGGGAAAGTATGATATAGCGAAGGAGATGGATATCGGTGCTTTGCAGGCAAGGGAGGCCACTTTAGGACTGGAGCACTCAGATACGCTTAATAGCATCAACAGCCTTGGGTTGGTGTTGAAGGACCAGGGGAACTACGAAGAGGCCGAGGCGATGCACAGACGAGGCCTAGAAGGATTAGAGAAGACACTTGGGCCAGAGCACCTAGACACGCTCATTAGCGTCAGCAACCTTGGGTTGGTGTTGGAGAGACAGGGGAAGTATGAAGAGGCGGAAGCGATGCACCGGCGGTCACTAAAAGGAAAGGAGAAGGTACTCGGGCCGAAGCACCCAGACACGCTCATCAGCGTCAGCCGCCTTGGGTCGGCATTAGAGAGCCAGGGGAAGTATAAAGAGGCGGAAGCGATGCACCGGCGGTCACTAAAAGGACACGAGAAGACACTTGGGCCGGAGCACCCAGACACACTCACCAGCGTCAGCCACCTTGGGTCGGTGTTGGGGAGACAGGGGAAGTATAAAGAGGCGGAAGCGATGCACCGGCGGTCACTAAAAGGATACGAGAAGGCACTTAGGCCGGAGCACCCACACACGCTCACCAGCGTCAGCCACCTTGGGTCGGTGTTGTCGAGGCAGGGGAAGTATAAAGAGGCGGAAGCAATGCACCGGCAGTCATTAAAAGGATATGAGAAGGTGCTTGGGCTGGAGCATCCATATACGCTCACTAGCGTCAGCAACCTTGGGTCGGTGTTATCGGGGCAGGGGAAGTATAAAGAGGCGGAAGCAATGCACCGGCGGTCACTAAAAGGAAGGGAGAAGGTGCTTGGGCCGGAGCACCCACACACACTCATCAGCGTTAGCGACCTTGAGTCAGTGTTAGAGAGCCAAAGGGAGTATAAAGAGGCCGAGGCAACACACGCTCACCAGCATGGCCTACCTAGTGTTGACGTATAGTACGCAAGGGCGGTAGAAGGAGGCGGAAAAGTTAGGGGTGAAAGTCATAGAGACGAGAAAGAGTGTGCTTGGGGAGGAGCATAAGCGACCTTGCCGTAATGAGGAGGCTGTCCCACTAATGCGAAAGTGCTACCAGCTACGGAAACAGATCTTTGGCTTTTAGCATCTATCCCTTAACCCGTTGAAATTGGTCTTCGTGTTATCGATAAAAGTCCACCAATTAGATTAGCTGAATTTAATGGCCGCGCTAAGAAATATAAAGCTTTTGATTTCATAGTAAATTAATATATAAGCTCACTCCTTGGAGTTGAGTCGTTCAATATGAGGTCTCCAGAAATCGTCGTTCCTGTAGAATGGTATTTTACAGATACTGATGGTGGTGGTGTAATTAATAGTTGAATTCTACACCACCCTGGCGCATCCGGTTGAAAGCGCGTGTTGATCACGCTAATCAAAATGCGTAGATTTATACCTAAAAAGGTAAAAATACGTTAAAATGGCCGTGCGTATTACTTCAAAAGGTATAAACTCTGCCGTTTGATCGTTAAGATCAACACGCGCTTTCAACCGGATGCGTATATCCCTTCCGCTGGGCTCTACGAAAGTTGGACCGTGCAGAATCAAAAGTACGTGTATGGTCACGGAGCCTTGATCCCATTGATTCTGTTGGCTGACTCTTATCGATAATCGTAGGACCCATTTTACCAGCGGAAGGGTGAAGTCTTGATTCCGATGTTCGCGCACAGACCACTTCACCTGAGAACCTCGATCGCTTGGCCGTGCAAGGGTGTAGCTAGGGCGGCACCTCCCTTGGTAGCCAGCTTACGTCACATCACAGACTGATGCGGAACTTGTAAACCTGCCCGTGGTAAGAATGCTCTAACCCACATTCTTAGACATTCTGCTTGAGACAGAGTTATGACGTGGCGAATATACTTGACGTCACTCTGATAGTTTTATATTGACGACACACAACAAAGCTACTATTCTCAACAGAAGTTCATTATGACAAAGCATATTAGCGAAACCCTTGATTGACATTAAAATCTCTTCCGGCGCTTTGATTACCTTGAAAAACTGGTCCACCGCCAGAGTTTACAGATCCAGAATACACTGACGAACCAACATCTTGCTTCGTCCCAAACTTCTCGTTACGCCTTTCCCGTATCTCTTCTATACATTGAGCTTCTGTCTTCTTCTTTAGGGTGTCAGCCCACAACCAGAGCTGATCACTGACAGCAACATATCCAGCGTCCTTAGCGCTACTAAATTTTGTCATATCCATGTGGTTGCCATGTATGCTGCGGTTTGGGTAGGCGCTGAGTATTGCAGAATGATCTGGTACTATCTAACCATACTAATTAGCTTTAGTTCTTAGGTCCAATCAATTTCCATAGTACCCACCTTGCCAATCCCTATTACCGGCAGCTCCTCGTAGAAGCAGAAGATCTCCATCGTCTGCTTCTGGTTCCTAATCTGGTCATCCAGCATTGTATGGAACTCATGCTCCAAGTTTGCTAGCATCTCTGATCCAGGCTTGAGGGCCTGTACAATCTGGCTGTTAGTCTGTCGGAGGGCTTTGGAAAGACGTGTTAGAGGCGTAGCCCAGTCCGCATAGGTCGAGCCGCAATGCGGAGTGCCCATAAAGGCGATTGCGGCTGTCGACCCCAAGATGTCTTTGAGATGCTGTTGCGCTGCGCCGCGGGCAATTAGTAGAGCTTGTTCCACTACAAGCCCTCCAAGACTATGCGCGACGAAAATAAGAGGACGCTGGTTCTGTGATTATTGAGTTGTTACTTTCAATGTTAACTCTGTTATGGTATTTCACTGACCGAGCGAGACTTCATCCGCCGCAGGGCCAAATCGTTTGCAAGCGACTTCCCATGGTCCCTTAGAGTATTCGAACCTGCCGTCTTGAGAACGCCGATAATATCGGCATCGTAGCCGAAGGTCAGGATGCGAGCATTAGCCAAATCGCGCCCAAGTAATGTCTGTGGCCAGAAAGTCTTGGTCTGCTTGTGAGTCCAGGTCGTTTCGCGGTTGCCGGTCAACCCATGGACGAAGACAACACTAAAGCGACAGCTTAGTTAGCTAGCGTTCCAAAGTAACGATGGGGGTTACGTACTCCACGTATGCCTCATCAGGCTCAGAGAGTGTCCGAAGCCCGTAGTCTCCCTCAGTTGAGTATAACTCCTCCATCTGAATACTTTCTTTAGTCTGTTGATGGGTGTTAATCTAAGCAAGATGCTACGTTAATGTGCAATGACTGTCGCTTTGTCCTGCGGCGGCTGCCCCGTATATCTTGGCAAAAGCAAGTGAGGCTGAGCACGCTGCCTTTCTAAATTGGTACAAGGGGGTACCACTAACGGGTCAGACGCCCTCCCTGCTAGCATGTTTTTAAAATAAGCGAGCCCTTGCAAAATTGTTGGGCTGTATTATTCTGCTAGCATACTAGCACGGAGGGCGTCTGACCCGTTCGTGGTACCCCCTTGTATTTATTGCAGAGTCTTAAGTTTGCGCGCCTTCGTTACTTTCTCTTAACTGAAAGACTGTCTTCCAACCTTTGATGTGGAATACCGCCATGTATAGGCACAATGGCGCGAGCCAACTTCTATTAAAAACCTATCTTATGCCGAACAAGTTCACAAGCAGCTATGGCTTCATCGTCACGGACACAGCACATCTACTTTGGCCACACAAACTCTCAAGGGGGTGCGGTATTCAATGGTGACCTTAATGCGGCAAGGGACATCAATATACGTATGTATCAAATATAACACGTAGGACTTTGTCGCTGACAGAATGTCTCACCGGTTATAGATAATATCACCGAAATTCAGCCCATTGCGCGCTCCCTCTACCAATCCTTCTTTACCTCTTCGGAGTACTTCAAACAGGTCCAAAATGAGCTTGGCTCTCTTCTTGCCATTTTAGAAACTACAGAAACGAACGCTAGAAGCCATGGTATTAACACCAATTGTCATCCGCAGCTATGCGATATATCGCAGAACTGTTACGGGGTCTTGGGAGATCTTCAATCTCTGAAAGAACACTTTGATAGTGTTAGTACTCAAACTCAATGTACCTGGGAAAGGATAGGTTTGCGTGCAGGTGATCTAGCAAACATTAGGTCGAGAATTACGTCTTACGTCGGCATGCTTAATTTATTTAATACCAATACACTGAGGTATAGCTAATCAGAATCCCCTACTTTGCGCTTTTTAAGCTTCCTAACAGCTCCCTTTCTAGTTTATCACAGGGAAGGATAGAACAAATGCTTAAGACATTTCTAGATGAGCTTCAAGCCGGAAAACGAGATGGATCGGTGGTATCTGCCCAAACAACCGGCTCGCTCTCTGTCGATGATAAAGAAGCGTGGCGGCAGCTGCGCAAAGAGCTAGAGAGTGTTGGCATAACTCCTGCGCTCTTCACACAGCACCACATATTCATTGTTGACACGCTTTGCAAGGCTATCATTGAAAAAGACTTGGCAGGGGATATTAGCCTCGATCAGCTTAACATGCCAGAATTGGCTCCACAACGATCTTTAACTTCAAATTCTAACGTAGAGCCGGCGAGCCAGTTACTGCTGCAGCTAAATCAACAGCGAACTAGTGGTGAAGTGCCTACTAAGATTGATGCTCCGCGCAGTAGAAAAGTAAATGCGATAGCGAAATTATTAGACCGAATTACCAATAGCAGAGCACCCCTACTCAAGCCGGCTAAGATTGGAGACGCAATCTTCGTCAAACAGTTGCTCGAGACGGGCAAGGTCAACCTCAACTCGAAGGACATCAAGTACGGTCGGACGCCGCTGTCGTGGGCGGCCGAGAACGGGCACGAGGCCGTGGTCAAGCTGCTGCTCGAGACAGGCAAGGCCGACGTCGACTCGAAGGGCAAGTACGGTCAGACACCGCTGTCATGGGCGGCTAGGAACAGGCGCGAGGCCGTGGTCAAGCTGCTGCTCGAGACGGGCAAGGTCGACGTCGACTCGAAGGACAACAAGTACGGTCAGACGCCGCTGTCGTGGGCGGCCGGGAACGGTCACGAGGCTGTGGTCAAGCTGCTGCTCGAGACAGGCAGGGCCGACGTCGACTCGAAGGGCAGGTACGGTCAGACACCGCTGTTGTGGGCGGCTAGGAACAGGCACGAGGCCGTGATCAAGCTGCTGCTTGAGACAGGCAAGGTCGACGTCGACGCGAAGGATAACTACTACGGTGGGACGCCGCTGTTGTGGGCGGCCGAGAACGGGCACGAGGCCGTGGTCAAGCTGCTGCTCGAGACGAGCAAAGTCAACGTCGACTCAAAAGACAACATCTATGGTAAGACGCCGCTGTTATGGGCGGCTGGGAACGGGCATGAGGCCGTGGTCAAGCTGCTGCTTGAGACGGGCAAGGTCGACGTCGACGCGAAGGACAACTACTACGGTGGGACGCCGCTGTTGTGGGCGGCCGAGAGCGGGCACGAGGCCGTGGTCAAGCTGCTGCTCGAGACGAGCAAAGTCAACGTCGACTCGAAGGACAACATCTATGGTAAGACGCCGTTGTTATGGGCGGCTGGGAACGGGTATGAGGCCGTGGTCAAGCTGCTGCTTGAGACGGGTAAGGTTGACGTCAACTCGAAGGACAACAAGAACGATCTAACGTCGCTGTCGTGGGCGGCTGGGAACGGGTACGAGGCCGTGGTCAAGCTGCTGCTCAAGACGGGCAAAGTCAACGTCGACTCGAAGCACAACAAGTACCGTCAGACGCCGCTGTGGTGGGCGGCTAGGAATGGGCACGAGGCCGTGGTCAAGCTGCTGCTCGAGACGGGCAAAGTCGACGTCGACTCAAAGGACAGCAAGTACCGTCAGACGCCGCTGTGGTGGGCGGCTAGGAACGGTCACGAGGCCGTGGTTAAGCTGCTGCTCAAGACGGGCAAGGTCGACGTCGACTCGAAGCATAAGTACGGTCGGACGCCGCTGTCGTGGGCGGCCGAGAACGGGCACGAAGCCGTGGTCAAGCTGCTGCTTGAGACGGGCAAGGTCGACGTCGACTCGAAGGACAACATCTACGGCAAGACGCCGCTGTGGTGGGCGGCTAGGAACAGGCACAAGGCCGTGGTCAAGCTGCTGCAATGGAGCATTCAATAGTTTTGTCTGCTACACCACCTCCCCGCCTACCACCAGTCCTACCTGCTTGCTTTATATACTTTTTCTTATAGAATGCGCTTTCGACCTTGGAAATGTGCTGATTGGAAATGTGAAATGCGCTGCTTAGAAATACTCTAGCTAGAAATGTTCTATTTCATAATCTTCTGCTTAATAACGTTAGGGCTAAGGATAGATAAGAGGATTGCTTCAAAACCTCTCTTAAAGTTACTTCTACAAGATTAATATATTCACTGTATGAATGCAGGACGTCGATTATACGCCAGCGCTACTTGGGCGTGCTACCAGGGAGGTGGCTGACCCGCACCGGCCCTTGTGCAACCCGTATCGTACTAACCAGTTTTTACTGGCGATCAATGACGTCGAAAGAGCCGCGACTGTAATTCTCGCGAGCCGACTTCGCTCTTGAACTCAAAGAAACCGCCTCGCCCTCAACCCCCACGAACAGCCATTCTACCTGCTGTTCTACTCTTGAAACTCAGTAATATCCACTATATCAGGACATCCAACTACCAGCCATGCGCCCCGCCTCACCTGCAGCCCTGATATGGCTGCGCGGCGCCCTCACCTCCGAATCCTCCCTCGCACCACTCACCGCACGCCAGCCACACCCTTCCTGTCTCCTCCGCACCACCACCCTCTCTCTTAGTTCCCACAACCTAGTCTCCGAACCCTCCACCCGCAAACGCCCCTTCAGCACTTCCCCCTCCCGCCGCAGAGACGACCCGCAAACTCACTACCACTTCTTCCCAAACTCACTCCCCGCAGGCCCACCCCCCGCGGGCACCTTCCACATCGACCTCTCGGCGCTGCGCAAAGAATTCCTGCGGCTCCAAGCCCGCGCGCACCCGGACTTGCACCCGGTCGCGCACAAGGCGCGCGCGCAGGCACTGTCCGCGCGCATCAACGAGGCGTACAAGACGCTGCAGTCGCCGCTGCTGCGGGCGCAGTACCTGCTCTCGCTGCGGGGGATCGACGTCGGCGGGGACGAGGCGGCGCGCGTCGAGGATGCGGGGCTGCTGATGGAGGTGATGGAGGCGCGGGAGGCGATTGAGGAGGCGGAGAGCGAGGAGGAGGTTAGGGTGCTGCAGGACGTGAATGAGGGGCGGATTGAGAGGAGTGTCAGGGTGTTGGAGGAGGCATTTCGGAGGGATGATGTGGAGGGTGCGGGAAGAGAGGCTGTGAGGTTGAGGTATTGGGTTAATATTAAGGAGAGCTTGGATGCGTGGGAGAAGGGAAAGCCGGTTGTGCTTATGCATTGAGAGGGGAGGTGAGGAGGTTGGTTTGAGAGAGGGGGTTGGGGCTGTGGATGGGGGTAATTGGGAAGAGAAGGGTGTGGTTTTCTGTATCAATATGGGAGTAGATAGGCGTTGGAACTTAATAACCTTTTTCGGCAGGGTTTTTAGGCGTTGGGACTCATTTTGTGGGAGTAAAAGTATTCGTGTGTTTATAATCTACCCTCCGGAATTTCTTTAGGTTATCTGAGATGTATAAGCTCTTCAACACTACTTGGTTAGAGGAACTGAAGGCCTCGGAGTTAAATTCAAATGGTTATTTTTGGCATAGTTTAGAGCTGAAGACTTAGAACCAGAAATTTCTACCTGTCTACGTGGCACTCTTAAAATCATCTTGAAGCTACATTAAAAATGTGTGGATTATCCGATGCCACTTTTTTACATATAATGAGTGACTTCGAGTACTTTTCGGGAGCAGATTTTGCTCGTGGTTTAATATGCTGAAGCTAGTCATAGTTGATTATTTTTTAGATAGTCTTGCAATTGAAATTTATAATGAATATCATTGAATATCTCGAATTTCATGTTATCTTTCAGCTAAATAGATGTTGCTTGCGTCGATTATTGATCCTACTGCGTGACACCTGCAACGACGGACCATTTCGCGAACCTGACATCTGTCTCCAAGCTCCAAGCTCCGCCTTTCTCCACCACAACACCACTCCATTTCTCCACCGTCTAATCTTACACCCCCAATGCGATAACAATGAAGAACTTCTGGGCGCTCCCAGCCTTTCTCAGGCTCGTCCTCGCGAGCCCGCATGCCTTCAGCGTCTTCGACGACCTGCTTGCCTTCCCTCAGGTGCGCTTGCATCTCACTTCTCCGCAGTAGTGAACAACCACTAACACTCTCGTGTCTGCAGTATGAAGTCCGCTTCCCGGACTCCTTCGTAACAGAAAACTACGCATCCTCACGTCTCGCGCACGCCGCCTCCCGCGCAACACCCTCGCCGGTCCCGGACTCCCGCGAGACGCAAGAGCTCTCCCCAGCAGGCCACACCACGCGCGGCGGCAACGTTGGTAGCGGCGGCGAAGCCAGCGATGATGTAGACGAGACATACGAGGCCGTCGTGGTGGACGGGCAGCGGTACCTGTGCAGCATCCCGGTGGTGGCGGCGAACGAGGCGAACGCGACGGCGGACGCGGCGCAGGCCAAGGACGAGGAGGAAAAGGAGCTGATGCGCGCGACGGACCGCGGCTGGGAGCTGCTGCAGGGCATGCAGGGCGACTGCGTCTACTTCCTCAGCGGCTGGTGGAGCTACAGCTTCTGCTACAATGACGAGGTCCGCCAGTTCCACCAGCTGCCCCCGAGCCGCGGCGTCCCCGTCTACCCGCCCGTCGAGGACACGACGGTCAAGAGCTTCGTGCTGGGCAGGTTTCCGGGGGCTAAGGGGAAGGGGAAGAAGAGGGCGGCGGAGGAGAGGGCGGAGGCGGAGCAGAGGAAGACGCTGGATGCGGAGCCGGATGAGGGATTGGGCGGGATGGAGGTTGCGAGGCTGGAGACCAAGGGCACGACCAGGTATATGGTGCAGAGGCTTGGTGGAGGCACCGAGTGTGATCTCACGGGGAAGGAGCGGAAGATTGAGGTGCAGGTGAGTCCACTATAACCTTCTACAACCCACTATCTACAGAGTTTGCAGATTCTGACGGGTATGCTTAGTTCCACTGCCACCCCCAATCCGCCGACCACATCGGCATGATCAAGGAAGTCGCGACCTGCTCCTACCTGATGGTGATATATACGCCTCGCCTTTGCAACGACGTCGCCTTCCTCCCGCCCCAGGAAAACCGGCCTCACGCCATCTCCTGCCAGCCAGTCATCGCCGAAGCCGACATCGACACCTGGAAGGCCGCCAAATCGATGGTAGCCGAGCAATTTATGGCGCTCGCCACAGACGAAGAAACGCAAGGCAAGAAAGACCCGCCGCCTCGCCCGACCATCGGCGGCATCGAAGTCGGTGCGCAGCGCGATGTCGGGTCCGAAGGCAAAGTCATTGAGAAATCCGTCGTCGTGGGTGGAGGGAAAGAAGTCTACATCGGGACCGTGGCGAGCAGTGACGGGAAAACCATGAATGAGAAAGAACTCAAAAAGCTAAACATCGCCGACCCGAAAGATGTGGAGAAGCTGAAGCGGGATCTGCAGAAGCTGGCGGGCAGAAAAGGGTGGAAGCTTGATTTGGTGGATACGCCGCGTGGAAGGGAGTTCAGGGGTATTATTGAGGCGGAGGACAATGATGAGAGGGGGAGTGAGAAGAAGGGGAGGCAGAAGGGAGAGGAGGGGAGGAGGAAGAGAGACGAAGAGGAGGACAATCGGGGTAGTGAAGATGTGTATAAGGATGAGCTATAGTTTTACTGTTATTATGATCCAAGCTGGTTTAGGGAAAAGTATTTTATACACACGATAACTGTTATTTATACTGAACCTACTTTACGTCTCTCCCGTTCTTGTATATACCCCAAACCTCACTCACTTTTCTTTCCCCAACCTTCTTCCCCTTGCCGCACCCCTCCCCTGCCCACGATCTGCAGCCAAGGCAGCGATAAGCCCCCCGCGATAAGAGCACACGCGCATTTTTTTGGCAGCTATTCAGCATCTCCGCGCGCCGTGGATTTGCCCAGTGCCATCAATTGCGCCCGATTCGATTCGATGTTCAGCGGATCGAGCGAGTGCACTATCCTGACCTCCAGCGTGGTCGTCCCGCTTGGCCCGTCTAGCTGTGTCACGGTTTTCATTGCTTTTCTTTTATTTACTGCTTCGTGCTGAGAGTTCGGGCGTGGGAAAAAAGATACTGAAATTGTGCAATTATGACTGTCAACGGGACTGAGGATAAGGAGAGGTTGGACTCGGAGCATTTCTCGCCATATCGGGCGGATGGGAAGTTGGTGAGTTCTTTCTTGTTTCTGGCCTTGCCGTTGAGGAATGGGTGTGGAGGGGTACAGGAGAAGGGTAGAAAAGGAATTGGAAAAGAGTGGGAGAAAGAAACGTTGAACGAAGCTTGAGCTGATGCAATTGAGGTGTATAGTACGGCTTCGTCTGCGTTGTGACGGGCGCAACTCAGCCGGTAGGCAAAGCAATTGTTACAGAGCTTGCGAGTAAGTGCTGAGTGTATCTTTGGGTTATCAATTGAGCTTCATTGGAATGCCTTTTAATTCTGTAGTAGTTCCATGTCGTTTTCAAATTCTAATTGAAGCATTTCTTATGATACGTTCAATTCGAGGTTGACTGTCAGCTAACCATATCACTACATCGGTATAGCTCACGGCGCCGCCTGCATCTACGCCTGCTCATCCACTCCGGATGAACCCTATGCCCAGCTAGCCGACGAGGTCAATAAGACACATCCCAATACGAAAGTAATTGGATACCCGTATAAAATCACCAGCGAGGAGGATACACTAGGTTTAATCGACGACGTGCTGAACTCATGGGGAAGGTAACCACCTCTCGTCCTCTTGAATGATACGGGTACAGTACAGTTCATTAGCTGAGCCCAATGATATCTGCAGACTCGACGTGTGGGTCACCTCCTCAGGCCTGCTCGGCCCTCCCTCCATCGCTGATACTTCACCTGCCGATCTGCGCATGTGCTTTGAGGCGAACTCAATGGCGCCATTTTTTGCGCTTAAGTATGCGCCGCCGGCCATGGCGAAGACAACGCCGAAAGGAAATTATCTGAATGCCGCCCCGAAGGATCAGGCCTATGGGAGTATCATTGTGGTGGGGTCAGTTGCAAGCACGTACGGTGGTAAGTTAGGATAACAATGCTATTTGGTAACAAACAAGGGGGGCGAAAATTGGTTGAGAAAGAGAAATGGTCGTGGTGAGATGGAGACCCATATGAAGGACTAAGCTGATAGAGTTGTTGTAGGATGCTGGGGTCCCTGCTTCACCATGAGCTCACATGCTGCTTTGGGCGTTGTTAGAGCTGGTGTTGTGGTGCTGAAAGGTTAGTATTGTGCCTTTCCGCATGTACTGACCAATCTACTACGGAATTTTGCTTACCGTAGTCTCGATAGGCACTGGTGTTCGTATCAACTGTATCTCTCCCGGCCAAATTGATGTAGGAGTCGACCTGAAAGGGGTATGCTGTACTTTCATCTGAACAAGCCAAAGATAGCTAATACATGATAGTTTGACATGCGTGGCATGGACTCCCAATTCCCACCGTCCAGGTTGCAATCCGAATCTGTAATCTCTCCCTTTTCTCCCCTGCCATTAATGCCGGTTGATGTTCTAATTTTCTCTTCTCCCCCCAATAGGCACAGAAGTCTCACATCGGCCTTGAGCGCGCCGGCCTACCACATGAAGTTGGTAGAGTTGCAGGTTTCTTAGCTAGTGGCTTCAGTAGTTATATTACGGGTGCAAATTTGGTGGTTGATGGGGGCGCTTCGTAAGTGACTCTTTCTAAGTGTGAGATTATGGTGACTGACAAGGACAACTAGGATTATGAACCCATTGACCGTGCCGATTTGATTGATTTAACATGGACCTATGTCGGTAAATTGGATTGCTGCGGTGAAATTAGGGGGAAAACGGCATTGCTGGGGAAAGCCATTGACCAAAAATACTCCACGATACATGACTATCTGATAAATAGTATCATGGAGTGATATTGCGCAGCCTGTAGTCTTTAATCCTAAGTGCATCACTCCGCCAAAAAATTCTCAAGTCTAGATCTCAAAGACAAATCTAACTCTAGATCTCCTCAAAAGCAAATCTAACTCTAGATCTATCACCTCAAACTGCACAAATATCTACTGAACCCCCTACCTCCACACTCTTAGCAAACCCCCCCACCACGCCTTCTACGGCATCTTCACCCCCATCGCCTGCAACGCCTCCCTCGGTGGTAGCGCCTCCGGCCCAAACGACATAGGCAGCAGCAGCTCCAGCATCTTGACCTCATAGCCGCCAGAGCGATTATGCATGAAGATGGGCGTGTGCGGCTCGCAGAACTCGCGCAGGAACTGGCGGCACATGCCGCACGGGCTGCAGAAGTCGTCCATGTCGGTCGCGACCGCGACGGCCTTGAAGCTGCCCATCCGGTGCCCCTGCACCACGGCGGCGCCCATGGCGATCCGCTCTGCGCACGTCCCGACCGGGTACGAGGCGTTTTCGACGTTGGCGCCCGTGATGATGGCCGAGCTGGTTGGGGAGGGGGATTTGAGGAGCAGGGCGCAGCCGACGCGGAAGAGGGAGTAGGGGCCTTTGCGGAAATGTTAGCTGCGTGGCCTTTGAGGCAGTTATAAGAGGGGGGTGGGACTGTGTAGGTGTAGGCTAGGTGCGTTAAGGCGTTGAGGATATGGGCGGAATGCATACAGTAAGCCGTTGCTCTTGCTTCAAGACATTTTTCAGAGAGAGTTTGGAGCTCTACGGCTGTAAGGCCGTGAATTAGACCGTCTGGGTCAGTGGATTGGGTGGATGGGACAGTTGGAGCTGGGTTGGTTGACATGGTGGAAGGAGGGAGAGAGCTGTGGTGGGCTGGAGGGGTGTTTTGGCGTCACAAGCAGGGAATGGGAGCCCAGACCAGACGGCGTCAACTCCAACCCAGGGCTTTGGCTGCGAACCATTGCTGTTCCTATTATATTGGCGTTCTATATTTATGGCTTTACAGCCCTGAAGAGCATCACGTCCATTATCTCTGGAAAGTAATTGTACGTCTCATTGGACGTGCAGAGCGTGCAGGGCGTGCAGAATGTGCAGGACTCCGCCGCGGTTAGACGCGGCAACCTACTTTCGGGGCTTCCTTCGATGAAAAATAAGTGACCTGTCTCCTATATATGAGATGTTTGGCTCTGGAAAGTGTTGCTCAGCGTTTGACGCCTCGAGCTAAATATGCTTTTTTGTAATATTATAGCCTTGTTTCTTCATTACAATTTTGTCAGTTAGATTTTCTTAGCGGATGAGACCATTCCTGTGTATCCTTTCGAACATCTCTAAGTTGGTCCGTGCGGGAACACGAACGATTTGATTCGGTCGATTTAATTGGCCAGTTCTTATCGATAACAGATGGACGCAAATCACTGTGCGAAGGGACAGGCTAGTGAAGGTCTCTAGAGTGTATTGAGAATCCTTTAAAACAATTCGCTGTATGCGCCTAGCGTATCAAAGGGAAATTTTCAGATGGTGTGATCTGGGTTTGAGACTTCACAGGTACCGGAGAAGGATAATTAGGAAACTTAGTTTTACTATAGTATCAAGGTCACTTTCACTCCGGAAAGCACTGGGTTTGTTCGCTGAACATCTCCTTGATCCTTAGGATCTTTTAATTTAATCAAACATGCGTCTGGTATCAAAACTAAGGGATTTGCGTATACCTTAGTAACATCAATCTATAAGCAGACACAACTGTACTTGTTTAACAGCTCCAATTTTTCTATGCCCATGAGAGTCCTAAATTCCCGGCTTCCGCATTGCATATGCAAGCGAGCCCCTGATGAGATCTATATACACACAATCCTCCAAACGGCACTTCCGCATTACCCAGCAGACCAGCAACTCTGCAAACTGCACCGCTAAAGACGTTGCGACACATCACCACAAAGCGTAAACAACGCGGGCGTGCCCAAAAACCGTCACCGCCCAAGCAAATTCTCGCAACGGCCAAATCGCGCAGTCCTACTACCAAGCACCAAAACGTCCTCCCAATGAGACCGCTAGCCCGATAGTAAGATGAGGGAAATAATGAAATGTTAAGGAGAGAGGGACAAAATGCAAGCCCGCTCCACCAACGCCAAGCTAACTCTGAACTAAGATAAAGCCCCTTAGGAAAGAAATGGCGGAGATGGCCTAGGAGGAAACCGAATTTTATGACTTTGATAAAGGGGAACGAAATTAAAGTCGTAAAAATATCACCATCCGTGTGGCGTCAAGCTCTACCCTCGAAGCTGGCGGGATACCTAAGATCCTTTCTTCACCTCAAACCGCGTTCCCGACTCTCTCTTCTGTCGCGCTGCACCGTGATAGAACTCGCATACGAACTTCAGGCACTTGCCCTCCTTGCGGTCCTGAAAGACGGTAATTACGTCTCCGCTGTACAACCTCCCGTACAACACTCGTCCTTTGTCATCTTTTTGTCTCAAGTGCACGCCGTTGACATATATGCCATTTCTTGTGAATGTGTTAATCCCAGTATACAGCCCATCAAGCTTGGTCCAGTCTCTGCCTTGCTCCTCAAGTTCTTTAAAATCGTGTCCTTCTTCGGCGTGGAACCATATTGTAAATGCCTTCTTTGGGATGCGGGTGTCGTTGACCTGTGGATACACGATTGTATTTTCCAGGAGGCGACCCCAAGAGGTATTGTTCTGATCTAGTTTGAGCACGATTGGTGAGAAGGAGTCGGGGGTTGCGGTCAGCTTGCCTAGTCGCGGAGGTGGGCGAAGGAATTCGGCGGGCATGGAAGTTGTGACGGGCGTAGAGTTTGCAGATATATTGGCATGTGTACTGCCATTTTCTGAGCTTGACGCGGAGAAATGCATTGTGTCAGGAAGGCCGTGGAGCGCATCTTTCGACGCTGCCGCTTCGGCAACGAAGTCGTGGCCACTGACCTTCGAGGCATACTCAAGATTGTGAGTAGTAGGGTCGTAGGGGTCGTAGTAGAATGAGGCGGTCTTTCGAAGATTGATTTGTCGATTGAAAACTGGCGCTTTCGGCGTCCGTTCACTTGACATGGTCTCGCCCAGGTCAAGGGACGAATGCTGCTCTACCTCAGGAGTCTTTGGTGTTGATGGCTCGTTCGGGGTCGCAGCAGCAGAATTGGGTGATTGCGGCGATGTCATGTTGAGTTCTCGAACCAGTGATTCGGCCCCAAGAAGACTGGGTGAGGAAAGCACGCCATCCATCTGGGCAATGATCCGATCTGCAGAAGGCGAGCTGGCTGGCTCAGCGCCATTACGCAGAAGTGCACTCTGATGGTTGCCTGGGTCTGGGGCCTTGTCGTCTGAAGTATAGATGGAAAGAGCGGCATTTGCCTGTACATCTAGGACACCGGAGCTCCGAAGGGCGGACTGGCCTATTTCACCGAAAAGGCGAGGACGGCCAGCAGGCTGTGGAATCAGTGCGAAGCTCTCATCAGGAATTTCTCCAGCTTGTCCAGCTGCAGAATGATAAGAGGCTTCAGGGCTGGAATCAAAGTCGTCCCTGTCGCGGGGCTGATTTCGGGGAAATAGCTGATCGGTTTTGATGCGTTTAGAAGGGTTTTTGTTAAGGAGAAAGTCGAAATCTTCTGTGGCAAAGTCCACTTCCTCTTCATCGCTAGGAGCATCAGAGCCAGACGATTTCTCGTGGATGCTAAGCTGCGACAGTTGTTCCTCAGCCTCATCTGCACCGTTATCTTCCTCTTCTTCCTGTATAGCATTAAGTGGGGCATCGTCCGCCACTTCGGTACCATCATAAAGCCATTTGTGCCTTAAACACTGCTGTTCAGTAGGTCGTGAGGTCGGATCGGTATTCAGCATTTTAAGCAACAAGTCAATACACTCATTCGAAATACTAACTCTTTTTAATGGTGTGACGTCCAGACTTGTCTCCATGATTTTGTTGAACATACCCTTGCCCGTTGGATCACTAACGCCCTCAAAAGGTGGGCTGCCACAAAGAGCAAACCACAAAACAGCAGCAAAAGACCATACGTCAACAGACTGACTGTATGAATGAAATGTTGACTTTTGAGCTGTACCTCGTCTGCGTTTTGTTCCTTGGGCGGCAACATGGGCATCGTAGTGAGGGAAGACCTCAGGAGCGCAATATAACAGGGTTCCGCAGAATGTCTTTAGGAAAGTCTCGTTGTTTTTTACCACTTTTGAGAGGCCAAAATCAGAAAGTTTGACGGTAAATGGATCTTCGCAAGCAATCAAAATGTTGTCCGGCTTGATGTCGCGATGAGTGATCTTCTTCTTGTGCAGATAGGCCAAAGAACTGAGGATTTGGCGAGCCATGAGTTTGGCAGAGTGTTCTGGTAGGTTGCCCTTAGTAGATAGATACCCTTGTAGATCTCCGCATGGAACGTATTCCATAATGATGTACAGGTGACGCCCAACATCCTGATAATCGATGTACTGTACAATATTCGGATGACGGAGTTCTTTCATGATTCGCATTTCGTTGTCGAGACGTTGGTCAAGTTGTCCATTCTTCATGAATCGCCTCTTTTCGAGTTCCTTAGCCGCTAGTGGCTCACCGTCTAATGCAGTAGCAAGTTGGTATACGGTAGCAAATGCACCTTTTCCGAGCATGCCTATGATGTTATTAGAATATGGTCGAGAGCCCTCTAAGGTACTTGTTTTTACTTACCTACGACATTATACTTATTCCCTCCATTCCATTGCATGCCATGTGAATTACTATATGCATTTGGGAGAACAGAAGCCGTGCCACGTCCCTCATTCAAGTTACCAGGTGCTCCAGCAATCTTAAGATTGGTTCCTTGACGACCCCGCCCTCGCCCTCGGTCATTGGCTATAGCGCAGCGAGCCACGTAATTTGTGAACTTGCGCTGATATTCGTGTTCATGTCCTTCCCGTGAAGGAAACCGCACAATAAATTTGATTTTTTCGTCCTCTACGGAAGATAAAATTTGGATAATGGATCCAGGATTGATCATCCGCGTCGATGGGTAGTTACTCTCTTTGCCCTTGAGAAAAACATCGTCAACCAGGGTTCCGTTTGTCGACACATCCTCTAGCATAAGTACCCCATTGTGATTGACATAGATTCTGCAGTGGACGTTGCTAAAACGTTTTGCCGAGTCCCTAAGAATCATAATGTCGCACATTTGGGCATTCCGTCCGAAGGAGAAGCCCAAATGTGGGTTCACAGTGTTAGAAGACATGCGCAAAGCCAGATCATTCCCCGCGGCGCTCGTTCTCTCCCCGTCTAATATTATGGTTTCTTGCTCATCAATGTTCGCTCCATATTCATTATAAGAAATGAGACCTTCATTCTGCAATATATGCTGGGGCTTGTATATCGCGGTATCGGAGACGATACGATACGCTGCTAGCGAAGCGGGATGGAGTATACATAGGACATCCGAAATATCTGACTCGCTTAAGCCAGAATTATTTCTGCCAAGCCTTCGAGGATCGAGGACCTGTTGTGTCAACGGCTGTGTGGGTTGGTCATCCATGTTGAGTGCTGGCTGAATTGACACCAGACGTGAAATATCCAAGGTTAATAAAGTCTGTTGAATTAGGCAACCAGATCGCGAGACGTATAGTTAGACTGTCGAGTTTGTTCTTGGCAAATGTGAATGGTAGTGGGGCTTGGGTGTCGAAACTGATGGTACGCAATATTCACACGTTGGAGGGTTTGATTGGGCCCAAAAAAATTCCCGAGAATCCCGGTGAACTGGTGCAATAAGCTGAACGCCGGCTTGGTTCCAGGATACCAAGCCAGACGAAGGAGGTTCTGGGGAGGCTTCAGGCTTCATAGGGCCTCCTCCTTTATAGATCACTTGCGGGGTATCAAGCCGCAGCCAAGTACCTCACAAGACGACGCGTTTATCCTCCACACTTGTGTGCGTCGCTGTTCCTTGAGGTTCTCTCCTTGGTTCCCTCCTCTTCAACCTTGGGAGGCTGAGGCCACCCTCTAAATTCCTGTTCAGCAATATGAAACGCAGGCACCCGAGAGTCGAGAGTATTTTCCTGATATATGTCTGTTCTCCCTCGTGGGATTGTAGTGAGTTGGAAACTGCAGCCGTGATTTTATCGGTCGTTGAAGACTAGGCGGACAAACTTTCGAAGATGTTCTAGCAGATTGCAGAGTTTCGATTTTATGCGAATATATGCTGAAGTAGAGATGCGATCTAGAGCTTTGGGTCGGGAGAAGTACGTGGTCAGGCAAAAGGTTGCCTTGTTCTGAAAGGGCGGGCGAGATGGGAATAAACGGAAGGGCGTTGCCCTCTTAACAGTCTAAAGGTCAATTTGTAAGCCTGGAAGCAGATGAATGTAGATAGATGTAGAATTTGAAATTCGTCAACATGCTCACCTTATGGAAGAGTAATTAAGAATAACAATGCTTTTGTGCGAGCGAGGCGATGTCGAGACAAAAATTGCCCAAGCCCTCGACGTTCAGCCAAGACGCGGGATGTTCGCGTGGTGTTTCGTTTCACCAAGGTTAAGGTTGACCCGGCAATCCCCCGATTGGTGAAGGCATACATTCGGATTTTCGACAGCAGATTAATTTGTTTCCGAGTACTATCTTAGGTTTTGGGAGCGCGACAGGAAGATAGTTGTATTTAACTATCATCCAAACAGAGCAAGCATTTTTGGTATTATATCCACCCTTATAGAACAGCATACCCCTGCCTGGGCTTCTCTTATGATCGGAGCTCCTCATTATATACTTCTTGCAGCTATAAATTTTCGAGACCTTCTGCACCTTTTCTAACAAGAAAATCTCTTACATCCTTCCTTCCTTTCCAGTCTAAACATATACCCATGATACATATATACGACGAATGCTTCTAATAAATGCTAGCATGGAGGGAACCTATTGAACGAATAAAAGAATGCAAAAGTTGAAACCGAAAACGAGGAATATAGAACAGTACGTCATATCTTTATTAATGAAGCAGGCCGGGTTGAGGGTATTTATTTATTTCTACCTCACCTTAGCTTTTAATTCACTATCCCTTCTCTCCTACGTCTTGAAACTTGTTCTCTCCTCTTCTCGCTCCATTCTCCTGCAGACGCATCGAGGCCCGTATTTACGCTTTCTCTCCACTCGTCGCGTTTATGGAACTCTTCGATATCCTCACAGCCCTTGGGAGTCCGGCACAACTTTCTTGCATCTTCAGATGCTGTCCGCCAGATTACTTCTCTCACCTCTTTCCCTACTTTCTCGATAGAATCCATGGCCCAAATGACATCGAGATGTTCGTAACCTTCAATGATCTTGGCATGCACAACGTCAACGTGGGGTTCGCGGTTGCGCTCGAAACGCCGAAGCAGTCGCCGACCATCGACGAGATCATCGGCTCCACAAACCCATAGTGCAAAGGGGGGAGTTTGTGGGCCATACCAAGCATAGCGAGAGCGGTCGGTGTTGCAGCGAGTGCGGGTAGTCCTCTTGCCCTTACCTTGATGCAGGCCTGACGAAGAAGCTTGGTTGGAGTCGGAGCTTGAGTGCGGATGTGTGGATTCGTCTTCATCTTCGCTAGAGGATTCTTCGCCTGATCGCGCTCGTTCTCGGTCTTCTTCTTCATCTTCACGATCCTCGATCTTCTTCTCCTCACGCGTAGCGAGAATGCACTTCTGTCGCGCAAAGCACTCACGGCCTAACCACCACCGCATACTCTCTGCGCTAACATATACGGGCGCAAACTGGAACATTCTGTCGCGAAGATCCCTTTCCCACCTATCGTCTGTCCAGTTGAATAGAAAGGAGAAGACTCGGTAACCCATTGCACCGTAGAAACCCCCAGGTAATATCGAATGCATAGACATCATAAATGGAATGAATGCATGGATGCCAAATATAGCGCGGAACATGCCGGGGCTAATCACACGCATAAATTTGAAGTATATTTTTCCGATTAACGGTCCGGCGTAGGCAGCAGGAGCGAGTGCACAAAAGATGCTGATTTTGTTCCCGATATCTGGTCGTTGTTCTTTGGCAAGTGCCACGAGGGTTTGTGTGGTGCCTTGACTATGGGCGATGAGGGCGAGCTTCTCGAAGCCGGTCTCAGAGAGTACGCGCGAGATGAGTGCAGGCAGGTCCATAACTCCCATTTGTCGTATATTCCATGCCCACATACGTGGGTCACTGTACTTGAGCAGATTATGACGAGGCTTGAAACCGCAGCGGTTATTACCGAGCCAGACATCGTAACCCGATTTTGCAAGAAAGAAAGCCAAACTATCATCGTCATTTGTGCAGTATGCTCCCGCTGACTGAAGTAAGCCATGGATAAGGAGGATGGGGTATTTTTTGTCCCCGGGGCTGTGTTGAGATCCTGAGGCACCATGGGTTGATCCATTGGCGGCAAAATTGGCTGGGAAAACATCAGGGGAATGCGGAGCTCTCTTAGCTGAACTTGCGCGCTGGTACTCGCGCGGGTTATATAAGTGCCACAACTCGATTATGAAATCATCCTCCGTTTGGACGTCGAATATTTCACAGTCTAACCCAACGCGTCGTGCATAATAACCCACATCACAGACAATGGGATCTGGGCCGCCTTCTAGAGGTAGGAATTCGTCCGCGTCTTTCCCTTCTTCACCTTTGTTGTCCGCATCCGCCTTATTACTATCACTGCCTCTTCTTTCCTGATATTTTTTCCTCTTCCACGCCTTCTCTGCATCTCTTCTTGCACGCTTTCGTCTTTCCTCCTCCTGAAAGAATGGCCTCCCTTCGTTTGGGTTCTGGAGCTTTAATCTTATCCAAACATGCTTCCAAGCGAGTGGTATGCTTGTAAACGCGGCACCCAATATAATGACCATTAGGAAGCAAAGTGATAGTATAGCAGAGGACGCTCTAAAACTCCAACATTGTATATTTCGTAGCAGCGTGGGCGGGCCATACACTGGCAACGGCGGAAATAACGGATTTGTTCTCGAGGGAGGGACGGCCTGTCGCAATGGCGCTTCAGGGTTGGTGCTTTGCTTGGACTCTCTATCACTTGGACGTGCACCGTGTATAGATCTATCCTTCGCTTCTTGTGTGCCGTCCTGAACTAGCTCATTTGGGGATGGATCACGATCATCGAGTATGTCTCTTAAACGGTTAGCTTTTTCGATAGGCACAGCCGGTAAGCGTCCACCATCAGCAGTCTCTACTACAGGATCCTGTCCCGTTATAAACTTTGCCTCAATAGCTTGAGCAGAACCTGTAAATTCGTCTTCCTGCGATGGGCAGTACTGGGCGAGGCGCTCCGCTTGATGCGCGAATTCAATAGCTGCTTGAGTCTTCGAGTCCGCTTTGTCCTCAACCTTTTGCTTGACGGTGGTGAGGCTAGGCATGTTTACCCCTTGTAAAGTTTTGCTTAGGGTAGTGACGTTTTTGTGGAGAACACAAGGTCTATGTAGGTTTGGTCTCGGGATGGCCGTCAACTGAAAGTTGAGAAGGAATTGTAAAAGCTCAAACCAGACACAGGCCAAAGAAATCTAGTAACGGCTGAAACTACAACACTAGATGAATTAGCAGGAGATAGCCGGGCGATAACAGTGGAGTGGATGAGCTGCGTAGCTAGTTCGTCACTACCGCTACTATCGCAAGTTCGCATGTGTTGCTACATGATGCCAGGATTCTCGGCGAATCATTGCTAATTTGGGTAATGACATCTCAACGTCTAGGATCCTTCCCGGGATATTGAATGGTCCCTAGATCGAGTCCTTTTGAGTTTGAGTCTTGATGGCGGACTATGGTAAGTGCACCGTCGAATGATGTTGTGTCTAAAATAAGCAAACGCCCTAGTCTTCGCTCCACGGGTGGGAGCCGCCAAGATCCCCGCTCCGCCCTAGTTAGCCTCCGCTGCGCCTTAAATTTACTCCGCGTTCTCCTCCAAGTGATATACGGAGAAAGAGTTCCACATACACTAAGTTATGATTGCCTTGAGGTCCTGGGAAATATCTTCCAGCACTCTATATTGCTACACAAACGCAGTCGCTTCTTATACCCACGGCATTTTATGTTCACCTGCCAGTAAAGAAGTCTTTACCTCGGCATGTTCGCTTGCTTGGCATTATTCCCAAGCGCATTGCCCTTATGCTGACTTGAGAAGCAATAGTTTCTACCTTGCTGCTACAATTGAATTTCTTGATATTTATCCAAGAATATGGAGGCCTCAGTGAGCCCCTTCAACCCTCGAAAGAGGCGGCGAAGGAGGAGAGCAGACAGGCCTGCCATTTCTGCTCGATTGCTGCTGGATGAAAGAATGAAGGGTGAAATCGGTGTCCTATCTGAGGACCTATTCGCAGACCTTTTTCCTGGTTGTAAGTAAATCTTCAAGTACGCATATTATTGCCTCAAGGGTTTTTAAAGACTAACGGGTAAGTGCTGCAGTAAGCCGTGAGTTGGCAGACCAACAGAGTCGCGTCCATCACGTCGCAATAACGCCTTGGTTACCAAGCTCCGTCGTCGCGCCTCACAGCACTACTTGGACTATACTACCTGTCCGAGCTGCTGAAAAGAACGATGTATCAACTACCCGACCACACTCGTCCCTCCAATTTCCTGCCGCATCACTAGCTCTACAGTCTTTCGTGCATACTCTTCATTCAGTCTCACCAAACAAGACACAAAGACAGGACGCACCTATTGAGATCCAAATACTTGATGCGGTGCCTCTAGGGTTAGACACTGTCTTTGTTAGCCTTGATACCGAGGCGTTAAGGAAGCTAGATGAAGTGCACGCGAAATTTGGCGGAGGTTTTGGATTTAGCCGTCCAAATGGTGCTGCTAAAGGGCCAAAAGACCGCTTTCTTGAGGTAAATGGGGCTGGAAGTAAGACCAAAAATGCCGTGGATATGGCGTCGCAGGAGCAAGGATGGAAGAACGCGGTGAGGGATGCTCTCAAAGCGCCTACAATCGTGCATACGAGGGATTTGTTACCGCTTCCGATTCCATCCCACCCTATCACTCATGTTCCCCCACCTCCGGCCAAGGTAACAGCTTGTGAGCCGGTATCCCAAGGATTGCTTTTACCAACTACAAAAATTGTTGTGCTTCGATCACACGGACATTCCAAGTCATCCAAGGTGTTACCACCAGTTCACCCTCCTATGTTTCCCAACGGTGTAGGGGACGATGATGACGATACGTCAAATGAGACATTCTATTCAGCAGCGGAGGAGAGGACCCCATCACAAGGCGCAACCCCGCCAGAAGAAGACCTTGGACATTCAACTGCCGATAATCTGGACTCGGAGATGTCTGGGACAGATGCTGGTGATTTATCCGACGATTCAGAAGACATGATATCATTAAGTGCCCCTATGCTTCCACCTCAGTCTTCTGGGGTTCTTTCGTCATTCAGTTCCGCAACACCTCGACCTGGAGCATTCCAAACAAACGGCATTGCAACACCAGGTTCTGTCTTCTCGAGTTTTACTGCAACAACAGCTCGGGGACCTACATCGAAAGGCAGGCTATTTAAAGCTCAAGGACTCCTTGAGTCCATCCCGGATGAATTGGTTCACCCAAAGCCCGGGAGTGATGATGATGAAGAAGCTCGAGTTTTTGTAGACACCAACACTCTGGTAAAGGTAGGCTGCTTCTCCGGAGATTGGGTAAAATTGGAGGCGGCTGCAGAACCTCCGCAGCATGGTCTTGGCTCCTGGGGCTTAGGGGCCTTTGGAAATGAGGACGAAGACTTTCCTGAATGGCGCGCCGTCAAAATATATGGGCTCCCTGAGAATTTGTCAAAAAAAACTCATCGATACCCCGTCCACAAACCAATGGATCGAAGGTCAAGCTTTTCAGGCATGATCCAACATAACACAACATCACAAGCATACCTTTCTCCGGTACTCCTAGCAAATCTTGGAGATCCAACCCACCTCCGCATCGTATCACTTACGCCCCACCAATCTTCACATATGAGCAGGACCTCTATACAGAAGCCACGAATAACCAGTTCTTCCGTACCTCCATCAGCGAAGGAGGTTACTCTATTGAAACTTTCTACGCCCCTTTCTACAGACCGCCTGCTCCAACCAAGCTTATTCGCTGCGCTGAAGGAGTATTTTGAGCAGAAACGGCGCCTAGTCAAGAGTGGTGATTTAGTCGGAATTGCGATCGACGAGTCTCTTGGAAAGGCTGTTTTCCAAGGGCCGAACATAGAGGAAGATTCCGGGAGCGATGAGCTCCTATTCAAGTCCAGATATAGCGACTCAGAAGAATCAACAAATGACCACGACTGGAATTCAAAGGCGGTTGCATGGTTCAAAGTTGGTAACGTAGCAAGCACAGCTTCTGAGCTCCGCGATAATGAGGAATTGGATATTTGGGGCGGAGTCGTTTCCGTCGACGCTGCAAGTACGAAAATGGTGCAAGCCGGCAGTGAGCAAGGCAAGGTCCCTGCAACGATGAACAGCTCATGGCAATATTACCTTGGCGCAAAACGACCGCCTGCAACATCTGGAGTTTCTACCTCAAAGGCCATCGGGATAAGCGGGCTGCCTAAAGCTTACCTCTCATCTCTCAGGCGTCGTCTTAGAGAACTAATGTCCGCTGCTACCAGTCCAAGAGCTATACATTTGGGCCTCCCACCTTTAGCAATCTTGATCACATCAACTCAACGCGGAATCGGTAAATGTACGGTAGCAACTCAAGCTTGCGAGGATCTTGGACTTCATATATTCTCTATCGATGCTTTCGATATCTTGACCGAGGGGGGCGCTGGTGGTGGAGATGTTAAGACGGAGGCTTTCCTCAAGGCTAGGGCGGAACGCGCTCTCACGTGTGGAGCAGAGTACACAGCTTTGCTTCTCAAACACGTGGAAGCATTGAACGCCGACCGCATGACGACAGCGCTCAAGGAGGTCCTCGCTGATTCAAGGGTCCTAATCGCCACTACAACGGAGGTCGACAAAGTCCCTGAAGGTATACGAGGCCTCTTCACTCACGAACTCGAAATGACAGCTCCAGACGAAAAGGAAAGAGAAGGAATATTACGAGGCATAGTTGGGGATACTGGAATTCGTCTTTCTCCTGACGTGGAGCTCTCCAACATTGCCGTCAAAACTGCCGCTCTTGTGGCAGGAGACCTTGTAGATGTTGTTGATCGTGCAATTGTAGCGAAACGTACCCGCCTTGAGCTTCTAGCCCAAATTGCTACAAAATCCTCTTCTTCCTCAGACCTCGTCACAATAAAAGACATTGAGCTCGCCGGCGGCCCTTCTAGTAACAGCCTAACGAAAGGTGATTTCGACACTGCCGTTGAAGCGGCGCGAAAGAATTTCGCTGATGCTATTGGAGCACCTAAGATTCCTAACGTCAGCTGGTCCGACGTCGGCGGTCTCACACACGTCAAAGATGCCGTCATGGAAACAATTCAGCTGCCGCTAGTACACCCAGAGCTGTTCGCCAAGGGTATGAAGAAACGGAGTGGCATTTTGTTCTATGGCCCGCCTGGAACAGGCAAGACACTTCTTGCTAAGGCCATCGCGACAGAGTTTTCGCTCAATTTCTTCAGCGTCAAGGGACCGGAACTTCTGAATATGTATATTGGAGAGTCGGAAGCCAATGTGCGGCGTGTATTCCAACGAGCCCGAGATGCAAGGCCTTGCGTTGTTTTCTTCGACGAATTAGACTCCGTCGCGCCAAAACGTGGTAACCAGGGGGATAGCGGCGGCGTCATGGATCGTATTGTTAGCCAGCTTCTTGCGGAGCTAGATGGCATGAGTGATGGTGGAGAAGGCGTCTTCGTTATCGGCGCCACAAATCGACCGGACTTGCTAGATCAGGCACTGCTGCGACCAGGGCGGTTCGATAAAATGCTATACCTAGGCGTGTCGGACACGCACGACAAGCAGCTGACGATTCTAGAGGCTTTGACGAGGAAGTATGTATTTCCTATCTTACTTTACTTCTATATTCTCGTTAGACCGCTAACCTTTCCCACTAACAGATTTACTCTCCATCCTACTATCTCTCTTCCTCGTGTCGCTTCCACTCTACCCTTTACCTATACTGGTGCAGACTTGTATGCCCTCTGCTCCGATGCCATGCTCAAAGCCATCACCCGCCAAGCCCGGGCTGTCGATGAGGAAGTCAAATCCTACAACTCCGCCTATTCTCTCTCCAATCCTAAATCGCCATCACAAGCTGGGCACATCGGCCCAATCTCCATTGCTTACTTCTTCGACCATTTGGCCAAGGAAGAAGATACAGTCGTAGTGGTTACAGAGCAAGATTTCGTCGATGCTGGGAGAGAACTGGTGCCTAGCGTGAGTGTGGATGAGCTGAAACACTATGAGCGGGTGCGCAAGACGTTTGAAGGCGAGGGAGCACGGAAGCAGGAGGAACAGAAAGCGATCGGTCCAGCATTGGATGCGAGTGCAAACTTCACACGTCTTCCAGGGAGCCGAGTTTCAAGTTATGATAGGAGCAAGGGCAAAGGCAAAGGCAAAGTGGATTCGGCATCTCCTTTCGATGGTGACCAAGCTGATGGTGAAGCTGGAGGGAAGGACGATAGCGAGGACGACTATGTCATTCGGACAGATCATTTGAAGCTGAATGGATCCTCCAGCGGAGATGGGGCGGACTTTGACCCCGCCAGAGGGAAAGGGAAAACTAAGGGCAAAGGAAAAGCGAAAGGAAGCATTGAAATTGCGGAGGGTGGGTTTGGTGATGCGGCTGAAGGTGACGAAGAGTTGTATGCATGATTGAAATGGGGTTAAAAATGCGAGGATATGCAGTGCGCATGTAATAATATCGAGCCAAAATTTGAATGTAACTATCACAGATGAAAAAGTGGAGTTTGAGGACCCTTTGCGAAAGCAATGGGAGGCAGCACAGATACACCGAGAGTGTGAGTACATGCGAAGTCACTGTCGTGGAGATCTTCGACATGTAGTAATACGCCAAGGACATATGTTTCAGCTCGGGGTCAAGACTGCACGAGCACCAAACAAAATAACGACTCGAAGAAGAAGTGAGTCATTAATACAACTAATAATAATGTGTGACTTCTGTCTTCCTTTCCAAATGGGTACCTGCATACTCTATCTCTACCACTGTATATTTACGTCGCCAGAATGACACCGCCTCCATAGATTTAGCTAAACGGCTTTCCCGGTTCAGATAAACTCACCGCAGCAAATGCGCTTGTAAATCTCGTGGGCGAAGACCAAATCCATCTCATCGACAGTCATCAACTCATCCCTTGCATTGATATTAACGTCCTTAGAGCTATGCGCCGTGCGCACCAATCAGTAAGCTGTATACGCAGGCGGTCAATCGGTCTGCCAGATCACTGAGACCTCGTAGATAAGGCCGCGAATATGTCAAATTTGGTATATATATTATATACAGAGCCTTATTCTTTGGTGCTAAGTCGATCTACGTGTTCATGCCAACACGGGCCCCGTTTTGCGTGGGGGTGGTTGGTTGATAAAGTTATCCATTTGCGGGTTGATGTTCTTGATCGCGCGCACGGGCCACATATCTCAGGACGCAATCAATGCAAGGGATAACGCTGTCGAAGCAAAAATCACGCGCTCAAGTCCGAATTACTAGATGCAGCGCAGCACTGGTACAACCTTAACTTCGAGGGGTTATGGCGCTGTTACATCGTAGTTGTCTTCTTAGTAGAATTATTAATTTTGACTTAAGCAGAATTTTAGTCAGATAATGAGCTTGGGTAGAGCGTGGCGAGAGAGTATATCGAGGCTGCTGAGAAATCAGGACGGCGGTTTACATCTGTCATCGTAGCTTGGCCTCAGGAAGAGAATGCCACTGGAAAACTGCTGGACGAGTCGGTACTAGCAGGGGTGCGGAAGAGGTGCACGTTGTTGAGATTTGCGAGCCAAGACGAAACGGAGGCCAACGTTACAGAAGCACTGCCTGAGATTGCAACAGCGATGTATGGGAGTCCATAAGTGCTAGGTTTCAGCCGCAGCAAGATTGAGGATGTACGTACTTGCAGCCTTGTGGATCAGCCCTAGAAGAGGTCCGTTCCCCGACCCTGCCCTCCCTCCCGGCACCATTACCGTATTACGACCTATCCGAAAACCAAGCCTTTTACCCCACCGCCCGATATCAAATCATCATATCATTAGTTCTGACTGAGCAGCGGGCGCACACCGAGTAGCAGCGGGCGCAGTCCGAGCAGCAGCGGGCGCAGGAGCAGGCAAGTCATCACGACCTGACGCACAGCGTCCACTAGCGCTTCCAAAATGACCACAAGCCTGCAGCTTACAACCAGACTTATTTCACCGACGCGTATGTCCGATCGTGCACGTCGCGAAAGGATATCCATAACCTGCTGACACATGGCTTGAGAATTGACGAGCACCCAGGGAGTCAACCATGCAGCCTCGAATACCTGCGGGTTCTCTATGCAGCCACAGGTCGTGCATACTTCATTTCTGGGATCGGTTTCGTTCATCATGAAGCGACAAATATTGTTTCTTGAAAGGCATTAGCTGTTTGGGAGCCGTAAATGGCAAATGGTATTGTAAAGCAGCGTCTCTAGAACTGCCAGTTTCCTGTCCTCTTGTCCACGTTTCCTGATTCTGGAGCATCTGAGCCCCGATTGCCTAACTGCCCTATGCAAATCTCACCAACTAGGGGCATATTACTCGTCAGATGCTTTTCGTGGCGCGCCACACTAAGTGGTGTTGCATCCTGGTGATTATTGACCGATTACCAGCCTCGACATTTTGCCTTCGCATTTAGCAGTGCTCAGCATGCATACCGCTGCCGTCTTATCTGAATTTTCATAAAACTCTGGCCTGTCTGATTTATTTACTTCGTCCCCAGATCCAGCCTTTCACTCAACTGCATCAACCCCTTCGAAAATTATGAGTACACCCAGTCTATGATGGCTACATACGACAACCTCACCAGAAATTCTTGGACGTACGAGAACCTAGACAGTGTTGAGAAGAAGGAGAAGAAGAACACCAGCGGTTCCGAATCGCTTTTGAAGTGCAAAGAACCTCTGAGATGGTACCTTGGTGGCCTTATCCTTTACACAATCTGGATACTCGCAATCATCGGCTGGGCCTATTCGGGACCAGTCTACGACGGACAGTTCAAGCGTGTTTTATCCACCGGCAATCTCAGAGTAGACCAGTTCTATGCCGGCGCAGCTTCCGTTAGCTTTCTCGTCCCTGCCGCTGCTCTAATCGATCTGGTGTGTCGGGAGTTCGGACTCCTTCACCCTTTCTCCATCGCTCATAGGGTACCAGTCAGCGCCGCCGATATGGATACGATGATTGATACTGGAGTGTTTTCCTTGACGGCAGTGTGGAAATATTCGCGCAGACGAGCAGTAATGCAAGCTATGCTGTTGCTAATAGGCGTTTCCGTCGTTCCTATCAGCTCGTTGATCCTAGCTACTGGCCGATATGCTCCGCAAACTCGTGACCAAGGTGTTGTTGGATTGCCAGCGTACCCTTCGAACCTGATGAACCTGTCAAGCACCATGGGATATAGTGGCTCCGGACCTTTCGTCAACCGATTCAACGACAGCGACTTTTTCTTGACTATGCTGGGGGATACCTTCAGAGGCTACGTCATCAGCAGACGAGCCATGCTCAATAAAACTCCCTACCAGCTTGGTCCCACCGCGACTGTCAACATGACATTCAACCCAGGAGTACAGTACGATGGAGTAGTGACGTTCAAGTGGAATTCGGGTTGTGAGGCAGCTAACGACGATATTGGATACACAATCAGCGACCACAATGACCATTTAAGTATCAACTTCACGTTTCCCGATGGCTCCATTCAGTATAGCGATAGAGATGATATCCCGCTTTTCATGTGGAGCAACGCAACAAAGACTGCTAGCGGTATCCCATTAGGAGGGACTTCATACCTTGCGCAAACATCTCTGGTCAAGAACTTCGCCTCAAGCATGTCAGTGAACGAGGACGCAATAACTGCTGTCGGCCACGGAACTTGGGTGTCCCGCGTTAAATGCACACCGACAATGACCTGGCAGGTCAGCTCCTGCATTGCGGATCACGACTCTATGTTCAATTGTACGGATACCCCGGGAAAGAACACAACTGGGCTCGACACCGTTGCCCTCGACGCGCTATCCGGGTATATGACCGCGGTTCCCTGGCTACTGTATCTCAAAAACGATTACATCTTCCGCATGACCCTCGAACCCTTCTACATCATGCCCACAGTCGAGCACTATGACAGCCTACTGGGTGTCCTAGCCGAAGCAATTGCCTCCATCACCACTGCAGGTTATTTCGGTACGGCGACGGTTCCGACGATTGGCGAACCTCCAAAACCGGTCTACGTCGTGCGACTGTACATCCTATTCATCCTTCTCAGCTTACTCTGCATCGCCATACTTCTCAGTGTGGGGGATTTGGTTTACAACAGCAGGAAGCGATTACCTTTCCGGAAGGCAACATTCCTAACGATCGCTTACGCCGTTCATGGACGCGGGTTGAAGGAGGGTGATGACTGTGGATGCGTAAAAAGCAGGAAGGAGCTGAAAGCGGATAACAAGATGATGTTTCAATACGGAATCGACGTCAAGGATCGCTTCCATGTTGGCCTGGCACCTGATATACAGGGGTGGGACCGCGAGGGGGAAAATACCATAAACTATCGAGGGACAACATTTCAGCTTGTTTACGGTTAAATTCGACGACTGGATTTTCACGGCTTAATGAATTTAGATGATTCTGATTCTTGTTTTTAGGTTTGGGCACTGCAGTTTTGTAGCAGCGGCCTCTTAAGATACCATTGTAGATAAATAACTATGTCAGCTATTATTTTTAGCGAATCCCAGTGTTTTTTTGTTTCAACAAGCTCTACACCAGCTTCACCCCTTCTCTAGCGAAATTTAAATTCGCTCACTTGCCGCCAACTGTACATAGTAATTGTAGCGAACGGCTGTGGCTGCACGCAAGGACCGTTTGGAGAATTGTCCTAGTTGAGAATCGAAATCAGAACTTGCCTGACGCAGGTCCCTTACTAGTCGCTTGCAAAATCAGCTTCGTCCTCTTTCGCACAAAATAATTGTGAGCACAGACCACCTCTGTCTTTTTCAGTGCTGACACACCGTAGCTTATTGTCATCTCGCGCACAACAAATCATATCTCTTTATTTATTTACCTACCTCTAAGCTCGCATTTACCACCTCTTCTGTGATAATAATATCGGCCCCTCGCCTATCCAGTAGTAATTGCATTACCTCCTTACCACAATGCCGGTTGCCTGCCGCTGCTTTAACCACCCCTTCTTTGATAACAATATCGGCGCCTCGCCTATCCAGTAGTAATTGCATTACCTCCTTATCATAATGCCGTTTGCCTGCCGTTGCTTTAACCACCCCTTCTGTAATAACAATATCGGCCCCTCGCCTATCTAGTAGTAATTGTATTACCTCCTTACCATAATGCCGGTTGCCTGCCGCTGCTTTAACCACCACTTCTGTGATAACAATATCGGCACCTCGCCTATCTAGTAGTAATTGCATTACCTCCTTACCACAATGCCAATTGCTTGCCGCTGCCATTACCACCTCTTCTGTGATCATAACATCGGCCCCTCGACTATCTAGTAGTAATTGCATCACTTCCTTACCACCACTCCAGTTGCCTGCCGCTGCCACTACCCCCTCCTCTATGATCATAACATTGGCCACTCTTTTCTTTAAAAGCAGCTGTTTCAGGCCCTCAAGTCGGACGCGAGCATTTTTTAGAAGTCGAAGGTCTTCTTCATCAATCTCGAACTCAGAATCTGATCCAGTGTCTTCGTCATGGACCTGCAGACCGCTCTTCGCTGCCCCAGTTGTTTTAGCGGGAAGCTTAGCGGCCTCAGGTTCACCAGAGTATTGCGTGCTGTCAACAATTGCCGTGATCTTCTAAGGCAAGGAAGATTTCGGGAGGCTGTCAAACCATGTATTACATTCAGAGCTGCACCAGTCAATCCCCAAAATAGGGCTTGCTTAGTCAATATACGTACCATATTTTGCCACCACCAAGTGCATCAATATAGGATTTGGATGAGCAATTCAACCGTGGGCAGACCATCTGGTTATTGGACTGAGGAATTATCATCGCCATAGTAATTTTCATCCCCGGGAAAGGTTCCCAATTCTCTGCTGAGAATATATTTCGTGGACTTGACGGATCGAATAGCTGCCATTGATTTCGTTCCACCAGTTTCTTTCCACGACCTTCACGGAAATGTCCTCGCAAAGCTCCTTCCATCATCTGCCTATATCAGTCGCAAGGTCCCATCATGAACCGCTTTGTACGTACCATGTAGTCAAATTCAGCTGGAATGGGGAACACCCGCCCATATGCGTCTTCCCATCGCATAGGTTCTTGGAGCCATGTGTGACGAGTATCGGGCTCAGAAAGACGAGTTTGAACCCAGAGAACGGCGTTATAGATTTCGGATACCTTGGAGCTAAGACTTCTCAGATGCTGCAAAAACAGATCATAGGAAGGATGAAGGGCTATACCATGTCCGTAAGGTAACCTCGGATAGTGTTCCTGCCGTTTTCAAAAACTCGGAGACACTTGCGAAACAGCTCTGTTGCAGACCCTTCAACGCCTAGGATGTCTCCTTTGAGGATTCTTTGATATCTTTTCGAACAATATGTGTGCCCTGCTCTACTTGGTATCGCACTTGTGCAACGTTGTTGGAAACTGTTTGGGTTTGGATGTGTAGATTCGCGAGTATTGTGGTAAGGCTTTCGAATCTGCTTCGAGCTCTCTGCTCTACAAGAGCATCGACCTTTCTGCGCTTATAATCAGTGCTGCTCTTCAATGGTAAAGTGCCCTAGGAGTTGGCAGGGAGTGTATACACTTTATAGAGACCAAGGAGGAGATTAATAGCTCCTAAGTACGCAACTATCTCTGCTTCGAGTTTCATTGCTGCTTCCAACTTCTTTGACACTTGCCATTTCATCTTAAGAAACACATCTTTCATGACGCCGGAAGACTGTCCTGGACCCAGGCTGTTGTCATATCTCCTAATGTTTTCCAGGAATTCGAGTAGCGGGAGCTGGCAGGTTAACGCTGTCGTTTTGATTGCCTCAAGGGTCGCCTCTAGCCCCTCGGCAGGCTTAAGTCGATTAACATCACGAATTGCACGATCTAGAAATCCTAACTTGTTCGTGATATGTTGATGTTGAGAGGCGGAGCCGCCAGCCTCGCGAAGCGCGGAGACGACTTGTGCAATGAGGTCAGCTGCGGCAATAAAGTCACCAACAGAGAAGCCAAAAGACATTGTTACAGTAAGTTCTATCGCTTAGAATAACCGTTGCTGGCAATTATAATAGAGAAAAAGGATAACTAAGACCGGGATCTGTGAATCATTTGGAGTGCGTTGTTCGGGTTCACACAGCCAAGCCTCCTCACCCATGTAACCAGTTGCCAGAAAATACATTTTCGCGAAAACTGATTTTGGTGCAACGCCTATACAAATTGTTTTCAATTTAAATGCTATAATTACAATATATATAGATCCATAGGGATATTGTATAGACCAACGAAGATACTGTACTTACGTTCCTCTTCCTCCCTTTTTGCCTACGCCTCCGTTCGTGGAGTTACAACACCCAATACCCGCCAAAATGCGAATAGTAGCCGATAAAGTTTGGCAATATCGAATGGGTGGAAACCTCACGATATCTGACAAAGATTACGACGCTGTGGAGAGAGGCCGATCGCGAACAGCTTTGAAGTCCTTACTGCCAAGAATGGGCGTTCGCTACGATTGCTATGTGGGGTGAAAGCTGGTCGTGCCCAGGGCTGTTCGGTCGTTCCGAAAATATTGGTAAAACCGCGCAGCAACAGAAACGTACCACACCCCTCTACCCCTCATCACATGCAATAAAGCAGCTATATCCCTTCCGCTAGAGGTGTCCTACGAGAGGCGGAGAATCAAAGGTACGCGTATGGTTACGGAGCCCTGATCCGATTGATTCTATTGGCCAGCTCTTATCGATAACGGTAGGACGAAATACACCAGCGGAAGGGATAGTACAATAAGCTCTAAAATAACACTTTTTTTAATATAAAAAGATGTTTTGGCTATTGATCATGGTGCCTAGAGCTGTACGCTAGCGTAAAGAGGTAGTAAATTTCTATGATTGTAAGATTAAGAGCCGCATCGTGCAAAGTGGCAGAAGCATGTCTTGAGCTTATATGTATTCGTGAAATGCGCGCACCTGGGGCAGCCCGGGGCCAGCCTGCGCCTTATCTCAGTAAGCGACTCAGACGGCAAGGGCAAACTAAAGGCGCACTCACTAATACTAAAGTATCACTAGTCTCTGCCTAAATAAACGCCACTTTCTTTTAACCAATCAGCTATCTACTAACCTTAAGTTTACCCTGCCGTCTGAGGGCCTTTGGTGCGGAACTCTATGGCGCTCAACTTTAATCTAAGCAATTTTGTATAAGAGACACTTCCTCCTATATATTTAACTCCCTAATAACACCTCTTTAACCTAATAAGCTGACGAGTTAAGTTAGACCAGTCTCTTCTATAATTAATTACTTTTTTATAATAGGAACACTACTTCCTTATAAGTTACGCGCTTCTAGTATTTTAGTAGACACCAACACGTCCTTATCTCTACTCTCCGATATTAACTCCTTTTCCCCCTTAACACCGTCCTCTATATCTCCATTGCCTTAAAGGCAAGCAACTATACCCCTTACTAGTTACTAAAGGCAAATTAGAAAATAGTAGAGCCCTCTTTCCTAGCGCTAAAAGCTATAGGCAACACAAATACTATAGCAGTAGAATAACTTTAATATTAAGTAATTCCTTAAGGCATAGGTTATAGAGGGTGTTAATAGTAGATTAGGTGGCATCTATACCAGTTAGCAGCTCTTATTATTATATTCTACTTTAGAATAAGTAGAGGTTTATACAGCCCTTTAATTAACTAGTTATATATTAGTAGGGGATATTTCCTTAATAAAACTTATCTAAGAACTTAATGCACTGCTTGGGCAGCCCTATTTTAATAAGTTTAACTACTCTACCTCTATAGAGAAGGTTAACTTCTCTTAAGTGTTAGAAAAAATTAACTTAACTACTCCTATATAGACTGCTCTGCTTAAAAAGCTTATAAGCAATTAATACTAGGGCTAGAGCAGTTATAAAGGGTTAGGTAATTCCAAGATAGTCTAGTAGCAGTTATATTTGATTACTTCTATTATCTATAGGAGTTATATATGGTCTACTACCAATTTCTTTATAAAAATATTAGGAATCTACCTACTTGGGAGCGGTGTTAAGTATTAGGTTATTAAGGTATTAGCCAGGCTAGGTCTCTATAATGGTTACAAATATATTAATTAATACCTTACAGATATTGCTAAAAATATAAAGGAAGGTTTAACCCCCTAGTCTATATTTTATATAGCTAACTAATAAAAAGAATAAGCTACTAAGCCTTATAGTTAATCCTTAAGCACTACTAGTCTATAATAACTTTAATTTTAAGGATAATATTAGAGATTAAGTGCTTAGGTCTTCTAGAATAAGAATACATAATATAACCACTGCGCTTCTTATCCTTTGCCCTAAGATTCTAACTACTAGCCTTAAGCAGTTAATATTTAACCCATTACAACCGCTTTTTTTTTTTAACAATATTATCTTATCTTTAGGTCTTTAACATAACTATATCTTACAGTAGTTATTAATATACTTTATTACAACTGCTATTTATAAGCTTTATTTATAAGCAGTTAAATATATTTTTAGCAGTAAGCTAGGTCTTTTTCCTATAGTACCAAAGCTTAATCTACTATCTTCTTAAAAGACTACTCTGTAATAGCTAGGTGCAATCTTTTATAATAAGGGTATAATTAAAGGTATATATGGCGTTTATTAGGATATTTAGATTTACAAACTTGGCCTTAAAGAGGATAATGAGTTAGGTTATTTTACCTAGCGCTTTTGGCTCGCCTAGGGCGATTAGAAAACCATTTAATATATTAGGAGCATAAAAACTAAGTAGTCTCTTGCCGGTTAAGCCTTTAACCATTAAAACTGGTTGCTTAGGCCACCCGCATTCTTTTATATCCTTTAAAGTTTTCTCTACCTTATAGTTTGCACTTACTAGAAGAATCTTCCTAGTACTTACTTAAAGGCCATACTCTTTTATAATATTAACTACTAGGACCGGCATGGAATCTTATAAGAGAATGCTAAATTCTATCTTATTAAGCCATTAATTACATAAGGCTAAACGGCTTAAGTAGTCGCACTCTAGTATAATATACTTAGTACTAAGGGATAGTTCTAAGGGGTTAATAGCAAGAAAAATAATAGGAAAGAGTCCTATAATAATACTATTATATAGCTCACTTTATCTTAATTTCTTAAGTTAATTAAGTGTATATAATAATAAGCATTTACCTACTCTGCTTAGACTGGTTAAGGGCATAATAATAAGGAGTTTCTTAGTATATATTAGTATCTCTAATAGGTTAAAGCTTTTATGGTCCTTGTTACGGACGCTTTAAATACAATATTACGACTACTTAGGGAAGAGTCGGAGGAAGCTAGTTAGTTAATACAGGCACGGTCCAGGATAGATCTAGTGGAACCATATAATAAGGAATAGTAAGCGAGTTATATAATGTTATACGTAGTGTACGGAGTATACGCAGTATATGTCCGCGTATAATACGTATAACACATACCTTATATACAAGAGAGGATTTCTTAGGAGTACGGTTGTGTATTTAAAGGACCTCAGTCCCTACCGTAGATAGTTCTCTCCTTATAGTGAATCTTAGAATACAATTAGAGTTAATCTGTTAGGCAACCACTCTACCAGTTATTATTATGTTATTAATTTATTCTTACCTATATACCTAGCCTAATAATAGGACCTACTGTAGTTCCTATTATAAGGTTCTATTACACATTTACTACTAAGGTTACGGTATTAAACAAGATTAAGCAACATGCCACCTAAAGCACCAGTCACAACAATATTAACGGCAGCCACAACCTTAAGGTTAGAAGACACCAGTATGGCAGATATGGATTCTTAAGTGGTTACGCAAGGTTAGTTATAGGAAATGATTAATCACTTATAGGATAATAGTAGGATACTTAAAGAACGTATTAGTGGAATTAGAGCAGTAAAAGTTAAACTACCTTTAATTAAACGGTTCTTAGGAGAGAAGTTAAAGCTTAAGGGGTTTCTTACACAAATGCACTTTAAGGTAATGTAGGAAGAAGCGAAGTTAGTAATATTATTAGATTAAGTAGCCTATGCAGGATTGTTCCTGACAAAGAGGGCACTTAAGTAGTTTAAACTATACCTTATAGAAATACAGGCTAATGGCATAATAACTACTAACCAGGATATATAGTATATATTTGCCAGTTAGAACAGGTTCGCGGAACAACTAATGTAAATGTTTAAAAACCTAGAGGCCACAACCACAGCAGAATAAAAGCTTTAGAACTTAGTATAACATACTTTAGTAATTAAGTATACAACACAGTTTTAAACACTAGCTATATAGGTTAAGTGGAATAATAGGGCGCTTATAGCACAGTATAAACAGGGACTTAAGGCTAAAGTCTAGGATATAATTATCCTAATGGAAGATATAGGAACTCTAAGGGAGTTAATAGACCAGTTAATAAAGATTAATAACAGGATCTATTAAAGGGAATAAGCTAAGAAAGGGCAAGATAGAGTTCCATAGTTATATAAGGCGTAGAGTACGCAATAACAGATATAGAGTTAAAAATTATGGAATGGCGCAGAGCTAATGGACCTAAGTGGTACTAAAGAAACCTAAAGATGGGAAAAGAAACTATAGAAACCTAAAGGTTAAGGATTAAGTAATTAAAGGACCTAGAAGCAGAGGCCAAACTAGGGATCTTAGTAGTAGAAGATATTTAGGCGGACTCTACAGCAAGAAAAATGGTTTAAAGATAGAGCTTATATAAATTACGGAAAATAAGGTTATTTCGCCAGAGACTATAGAGGTGGTTAGAGTAACTATATAGTAAAGGGAACCAGACCAGCAGACGGCACATACATATAGAGGGATAATAGTGTACTATAAGGAATAAAAGAGTGTTTAATTAATAGTTTTGCGTATTATTATAACAACGCATGCTGAATTTATAAGGACGCTAAGTACGGCGTAAGCTATTAGCTATAGGAGCTATTGTTATTTAAGTTTAGAGGAACTAATAAACTAGCTTATAGATCGGACATTAAAGACGATAAATTTAACAAAGGCGAAGCATTTACTAATAATAAGGTAACAAAGGCAGCTTACTAGGAGCATACAGACCTCAGAGAAGTTAAAATAGAAGCAGAGACTAAGACCATCACAGAATAAGGTTTAGTAATGGGTATTGCGATACCGTTGGATACGATTTCTATCGCTTTACAAGATAATAGGAGCAATGTTTAGAAGAAACTAAGTAAGTAGACAACTGCTAGTGCTAGCTTATTACTTAATAAAGGTAAAAGGCCACAGGCTCAAGATTCTTAAGAAGAGATAAAAGAAGCTTAAGATTCTTAAAGTGAGATAAGATACACCTAAGGACCCACAACAGACAAAAACCGATGGGAAAGGGCAGCGACTTAGTTTAGTAACAAACAAATAAGTATAGGACGCAAGTTTAAGAACTATAAGTTTGGAGAATAAGTAAGAACGTTAGTAATCCTAGATAAATGCAGTGTTTAGCCTAAAGATCGAACAGTTAATACTAGGATTAAAAAGTAAGACGACTATAAAGATCTAGCTGCAAGACGCAGAAAATAAGAAACTATAGATAAGTTTAAAACAAGAATTATTGTATAGTAAGAGCAGAAGCTAGATAAGAGGTTAGCTATACTAGGTTATATAAGTAATAGAGCACCTATATAAAGAATTACTAATAGGCCGAGTGTAGGAACACCTAGGGCAAAATAGTTAGACAAACTGGAATAAGAAGAGGATCTAGATATTCTAACTAGGTTTAAAGAAAGATATACTAAAGGATATTATAATGCAGCAATAACAAGGTACTTTCTAACGGATAGACCATATATACTAAACCAGTTGTACGGAAAGTGGTATAGGCAATAACACAGTGACGAATAGGAAGACTTTTATATATAGCTAGATAAAAAAGTTGTCTAAGACCAACCCATTATAGAGAAACGCATGAGTTATATTAAAGGAGCATTAATTATAATATTAAGGAACCTAGAAGAGGGATCTAAGGACTAGAGAAGTAAGCAATAAATCTTAGTACCTGTAGCGGAAATACTAGTGGTCAGGTTGACTAGGTACAGGTTTAAACTTAAGGATAAAGATAAATTAAGAGTTAACCCAAAACATATAGCGTATTATACACTATCGTGGATAGCTTGTGTGGATAATATGTATAACATATATAGAGCACCTAAAGACAAGAACCGGAAGTACCTAGTAAGGATATATTGGGCACTAGAGGAAAAGTGGTTTAGAAATACCAAGTATATATATAGTTGGCACCCAGTAGAAGTATAAGGTCAAGGAGACTTAATACTTTAACTAGGAAGATTCCTTACGGAAGAATACCTAGATGGACAATAGTGGTGGGAGTGCCCAGAGAATACTTATCTATAGTATATAGAGGAAAAGAAACAAACTAAGTATTAGCTAAAGTTGGACTAAGTATAGGCAGGATCTAGCAGCTAATAGTTAGGAAAAGGGGAGGCGTACGGGACTAGAGGGAACTAGTATTAGAGCCTTAGACCCTTAAAGGAATTTAAGGTTAACACCTAAATTTAAGAGCTAAGTGGCAAGATTAGCAGTTCGAAGCGTTAGTAGACAGTGGAGTAATAAGGAACTATATATTACTAAAGGTAGTAGAAAGGATAGGGTTACTATATAGACAAAAAAAACACCCATATCCACTTATAATAATTTTAAGAGATTAGATAGCCTATAGAGGAGGTATTATTAATCTTAAAACAGGACCTATTTAGATAACTATTAAAGGGAGACCAGTTAGAATGTCTTTTAATATCCTACCGTTAGGATAGGATAAGGTAATACTAGGAATGCCTTAGTTATAGGAGTACAATCTAAAGATTAATTAGGTTATAGGTTAGGTCAATATTAAGGATATATAATAACGTAAAGTGTGATAGTAAACCAAGTTGGTATAGTACCAAGTTGGAGCGACATATAAAGAAACTAAGTGAGGCTTAAGTTATGTACCAAAGAGATACCATAAGTATAGTAAAAAGTTGTGGTTACTAGAAAGTAAAAAGCTGTTAAAGCATGCAGCATGGGACTATAAGATAGAATTAGAAGAGGGAATAAGTCTAAAGTTCTTTCTAATTTATAAGCTTACTAAAACAGAGTTAGTAGCGCTTAAGGAGTTTATTTAGGAGAACTTACGAAAGGGATATATTAGA
>Ga0307507_10000146_pt1 | contig 122913 bp, 47 predicted proteins | sample 7_EM_MG_FD_207223 | JGI IMG/M metagenome (GOLD analysis project Ga0307507, IMG submission 207223) | Populus trichocarpa ectomycorrhiza microbial communities from riparian zone in the Pacific Northwest, United States - 7_EM | ecosystem: Host-associated > Plants > Roots > Unclassified | place...
AAGTCCCTATTTATACTGTGCTATAAGCGCCCTATTATTCCACTTAACCTATATAGCTAGTGTTTAAAACTGTGTTATATACTTAATTGCTAAAGTGCGTTGTACTAAGTTCTAAAGCTTTTATTCCACTGTAGTTATAGCCTCCAGGTCTTTAAATATCTATATTAGTTGCTCTACAAACCTATTCTAACTGGTAAATATTGTAACGGAACCTTGTAGTAGGAACTACGGTGGGTTCTGTCAATAGGCTGGGTATATAGGTACGACAAATCAACAATGTAATAATAACTGGTGGAGTAGTTGCCCAACAGATTAACTCCAATTATATTCTAAGATTCACTACAAGGAGAGAACTATCTACGGTAGGGACTAAGGTCCTTTAAATACACCACCATACTCCTAAGAAATCCTCTCTTGTACGTAAGGTACGTATTGTCTATATTAAACATAACATCCCTTCCATTTAATATAGTTAATACGTTCAACACCACGTGACCTTAGTTACCATTCTTTATTATATAGTTCCACTAGATCCATCCTGGACCGTACCTATATCAACTAACTAGCTTCCGCCGACTCTTCTCCAAGTAGTTGTAATATTGTACTTAAAGCGTCCGTAACACCATCTCCCTTCTCTTTATCTTTGTCCTTGAAGATTCCTAACATCTCCAAGTCGTCCACTAGAGGTGTAATGTCCGTTTAATTAGTCTGGTTAACATCCTTACTTATTATGCCTAAAGCTTCTTCTTCTCTTTCCTGGGTTAAGCGTTGCCTTCGTACGGTTTCCTCCATACTATTGCTTAGTGAAGTGATGGCGATTCCCTGCTCTAGGTGCGCGAAAGAGGGGTTAGTTTATATTGCGCTAGCAAGTCCTTTGTCCTAATAACCCTCTTTTTACTCTAAGTGCACTAAAGCAAACGTTTGATTGTCCTGCAATGTTCGCTCTATTTTGGACGCTAAGTATGCGCGTCCTATTACTCTTAACAGTCTTTAAGTTCCTTAAGTAACTTATTATAGGGTCTTGTATTTAATCTGCCGCTGTAAAGCTTAATGGTAAGCTAGCCTCTGCGCTCCTTAAGGTTTAACGTGCCTTAGAAGAGTCCGTACGCGTCCTTAAAGCTTAACATTTGGCTTATGCTTATCTTTAACGCCTTAAACGTGTCCATGAGAAGGTTTATTCTAAGGAGTAAAAACTAGTTTAACAGAGTTTATCTAAGCTGGGTGATAAAAGGATTGGCTCTCCTCCTGCAAGGGAAACAACTCCAAGTAGCTTAGTAATTGCTCCTCTTAGGTCCCCCTTAGGTAACTTATTTTTCGGCGATCCTTCTTTATTAATATTGCCTAACCTGCTCTTTTTTAATACTCCCGTACCTTTCCTATAGCGTTTTTTAAGTTGCTTAGTAGTTTCTAGGTAGTCTTACTATAGCCTATCCACTTTACTTTATACTATATTTTATTATCTATATCCTTATAACTGATAATCTTTAAAACTTGCCATTTGTCTTCCTCTTGCCCTCTATATATATCTGCCTCGTAGACTAGTAGCTTAATATTTCCGTATGCTAGCTCTAGCATTGCGATATGCTGTATAGGGTAGATTTTTATTTTAGCTGGTAGGTTTAACTTATATATAACCAATAAAATTCTTTGCTTAACTTTAAAAGGTCCTAGTCTGATGTAATCCAACTTCTTGCTTAGTCGTCAACTCTTGAAATTTTTATATAGTAGCCATACTTTATCTCCCTCCTTAAGATCTGGTCCCTTAGATCTCTTAGTATTATAGTACCCTTTTATTTATTCTTATACTAGTTTAGCTATTTCTTTAAGGTCTGTATAAAGATTTATTAACATCTCCATTCTTTATTTAGCTATGCTACTCGTCTTTTTTGCTTGATATGGTAATAACAATATTCTTAGCTTATATCCGTAATTTGCCTTAAATAGTAATGTCCCCATTTCTTCTTACGGTATTATACTGTATGTAAACTGTGTAACTGGTAATAACGATACCCAATTGTTCTATATGTGATTAATATAATGCCTTAGATACTGTTCTAGTGTCTAGTTTAGTCTTTCTGTTTATCCGTCTGTCTGCGGATAATATACTGTAGACGTTACTACGCGAACCCCTTGTTCTGCCAGAAACACTTCCTAAAATGCTGCTATAAATCTTAGATCTCTATCTAATATGATCTTGTCTAGTGCTCTATGTCTTGTAAACACTTCTTTTATATAGATTCTAGCGATATCTTCTACTGATATTTCCTTAGTGCATGCTATAAAGTATCCCCACTTTGTTAGCTTATCTACTATTACTAAGATTATGTTATAATCTTGTCCTATAATAGGATCTTTTAACTTTAGTAACTTAATAATAAAGTCCTATAATATAACTTCCTATGGTCTTCCTGGTGTCTTAATAGGTTGTAGCCCTCTATACGGCTTATGCCTTATTAGTTTATTCCTTTGGTAATTTAGATACTTCTTTATAACTTGTCTCACTAGTCCCTAGATTCCTTAAATGATGTATTCCTCTTAAAGTCTTAATACTAAGCCTATAGCTCTGTTATGTCCTTATATTAATCCCTTATAGAATTCCTTAACAAATTCTTCTATAATAGACTTAGGTATATACGTTGCTTCTTTGTTTTTATATTATTCTAAGTCTAGATCCTCTACCTATACTTCTTAGATCTTTTGTATCCAATTACTCTCTAGTAATTTATGGATCTGACTTTCCTTAGTTGCTATAATCTTTAGATAATTATACCTAATTAATCCGTCTTAATCCTTTCGTAATAAAGCTCCTAATAGCTTTTTATTACTTTGTAGTTCAGCCTTTCTGCTTAGAGCGTCTGCTCGTGCATTATCTATACCCTTAGTATGCTGAATTTTGAAATAATATTCTATAAGCATTTCCGCCCATCTAACCTATCTTTAGTTGAGTTCCTTTGTTAATAGAAACCCTGTAAGGTTCTTATAGTCCGTCTTAACTATAAACGGTTTCTCTATGCCTTGTAAGAATGCTCTCTATTCCTTAAGTGCTATAACTATACCTAACAACTCCTTGTTGTAGATATTATAGTTTAACTCTAGTAGTGTTATCTTTCGACTATAGTATACTACTAGGTGCCATCTATCTTAATATTTCTATAGGAAGTACGCTCCTAGTATATAGTCTAATATATCCGTTTCTATAACCGTCTCTAGACCTGGTTAATAGATCTTAAGAACTAGCTCTTGGGTAAACAACTCTTTAACTCTCTTAAATAGTTCTTGTTGCTCCTTTCCCTATGCCCACGGTTCTTCTTTCTTAGTTAACCGCGTAAATGGCTTAATATCCTATAACTATTGCGCTATAAACCTTCTATAGTAATTGTAAAACCCTAGGAATGATTTTAACTGCATAACGTTCTCTAGTTCTTACTAATTCACTATGGCCTCGATCTTCTTTGGATCTATACTAAGTTGGCCTAGTTTAATAATAAATCCAACAAAATTGGTCTTCTAGGTAAAGAACTTGTATTTCTTAATTACTACTGGCATCTATTCTTCCTGTAGTCTCTTTAAGACCTACTTGACGTGTTCTCCGTGTTCTTCCTCACTCTCTAAGTAGATAATAATGTCATTAAGGTATACCATAATAAATTCATCTAGGTGTTCTCCTAATACACTATTAATTCGCTTCTAGAATGTTGCTAGTGCGTTTATAAGCCCAAATTGTATAACTAATAGCTTATACAGTCCTTCCTTTGACCTAAAGGCTGCCTTCCATTTATCGCCTTCCTTGATTTTAATCTAGTGGTACGCCTATCTTAGATCTATCTTTGTAAAGATCTTTACGTTGCCTATTCTATCTTAAATTTCGCTAATTAAGGGTAAAGGATACCTATCCTTCCTAGTAATGCTGTTTAACTGTCTATAGTCTATACACATCCTAAGTTTTCCGTTTTTCTTTGGGATAAACAGTACTGGATATTCTACTAATGACTATAATAGTCTAATGTATCCCTTTTATAAGTTCTCCTAGATAAACTCCTTAAGCGCTACTAACTCTATTTCAGTAAGCTTGTAGATTAGAAAGAACTTTAGACTTATTCCCTCTTTTAATTCTATCTTATAGTCCTAAGCTGTATGCTCTAATAGCTTCTCGCTTTCTGGTGACTATAACTTTTTTCCATACCTGTGGTATCTTTTTGGTATATAACTTAAGCCTCGCTTAGTCTCTTTATATATCGCTCCGACTTGGTACTATACCAACTTAGTTTACTGTCGCACTTTGCGTTATTATATATCCTTAATATCGACTTGACCTGTAACTCAATTGATCTTTAGATTGTACTCCTGTAATTAAGGCATTCCTAGTATCGCCTTGTCCTGTCCTAACGGTAGGATATTAAAAGATATTCTAACTAGTCTCCCTTTAATAGTTATCTAAATAGGTCCTGTTTTAAGATTAATAATGCCTCCTCTATAGGCTATTTAATCTCCTAAAATTGTTATAAGTGGATACAGGTGTTCCTTCTGTCTATATAGTAACCCCATTCTCTCCACTGCCTTTGGTAATATATGGTTCCTAGTTACTCTACTATCTACTAATGCTTTAAACTGCTAATCTTGCTACTTAGCTTTTAAATTTAGGTATTGTTTTTAAATTCCTTTAAGGGTCTAAGGCTCTAACACTAGTTCCCTCTAGTCCTATATACCTCCCCTTTTCCTAACTATTAGCTGCTTAATCCTGCCTATACTTGGTCTAACTTTAGCCAATACTTAGTTTGTTTCTTTTCCTCTATATATTATAGACAAGTGTTCTCTAGGCACTCCCACTACTATTATCCGTCTAGGTATTCTTCCGTAAGGAATCTTCCTGGTTAAAGTATTAAGTCTCTTTAACCTTGTACTTCTACTGGGTGCCAACTATATATATACTTAGTATTCCTGAACCGCTTTTCCTCTAGTGCCTAATATATTTTTACTAGGTACTTCCAGTTCTTGTCTTTAGGTGCTCTATATATATTATATATATTATCCATATAAGCTATCCACAATAGTTTATAATGCGCTGCGTTTTTTGGGTTAACTCTTAGTTTGTTTTTATCCTTAAGTTTAAACCTATACCTAGTTAACCTAACCACTGGTATCTCTACTATAGGTACTAAGATTTATTACTTACTTCTCTAGTCCCTAGACCTCTCTTCTAGGTTTCTTAACATTATAATTAATGCTCCTTTAATATAACTCATGCGTTTTTCCGTAATAGGTTGGTCTTAGACAACTTTTTTGTCTAGCTATATATAAAAGTCTTCCTATTTATTGTTATGTCGTTGCCTATACCACTTTCCGTATAACTGGTTTAGTATGTATGGTCTATCCGTTAGAAAGTACCTTGTTATTACTATATTATAACATCCTTTAGTATGTCTTTCTTTAAACCTAGTTAGAATATCTAGATCCTCTTCTTATTCCAGTTTATCTAACTACTTTGCCCTAGGTGTCCCTGCACTTAGCCTATTAGTAACTCTTTATACGGGTGCTTTGTCCCTTATACGACCTAGCATAGCTAATCTTTTATCTAGCTTTTGCTCTTACTATGTAATAATTCTTATCCTAAACTTATCTATAGTTTCTTATTTTCTGCGTCTTGCAGCTGGATCCTTATAGTCATCTTGCTTTTTAATTTGGGTATTAACTTTTTGATCTTTAGGCTAAACACTACGTTTACCTAAAATTGCTAACGTTCTTATTCGTTCCCTAAACTCGTAGTTCTTGAACTTACGTTCTATACTTATTCGTTTATTACTAAACTAAGTTACTGCCCTTTCCCATTAGTTTTTGTCCGTTATAGGTTCTTAGGTATATCTTATCTTATTTTAAGAGTCTTAAGCTTCTTGTATCTCTTCTTAAGAATCTTAAGCCTATGGCCTTTTACCTTTATTAAGTAATAAGCTAGCACTAGCAGTTGTCTACTTACTTAGTTTCCTTTAAACGTTGCTCCTATTGTCTTATAAAGCGATGGAAATTGTATCTAATAGTGTTATAACATCCATTACTAAACCTTGTTTGGTGATGGTCTTAGTCTCTACTTCTATTGCGTTATCAAGGTTTGAGTGCTCCCAGTTAGCCTCCTTTTTATCCTTGTTACTATTAATTAATAAGTACTCTGACTCTATTGTTAATACTACTAATCTTTATCTACACATTGCTATAACATCTTAATCTAGCTTATAGAGTCAATCTTGCTCTTTATCTAACTCTCTAGTTCCTCAGAGTCCTTTTGACTTTGGCTCCTATAGCCAATAGCTTGCGCCGTACTTAGCGTCCTTATAAATTTGGTATGTGTTGTTGTAATAATACGCAAAACTGTTAATTAAATACTTTTTTATTTCTTATAGTGCACCGTCATCTGTCTATATATATGTGCCGTCTGCTGGTCTGGTTCCCTTTACCGCGTAGTTACTCTAACCACCTCTATAGTCTTTAGTAAAATGACCCTGTTTTCTACAATTTATATAAGCTCTATTTTTAAACTATCTTTCTTGCTATAGAGTCCGCCTAAACGTCTTCTACTGCTAAGATCCCTAGTTTGGCCTCTACTCCTTAGTCCTTTAATTACTTAATCCTTAACCTCTAGGTTTCTATAGTTTCTTTTCCTATCTTTAGGCTTCTTTGGTACCACTTAGGTCCATTAGCTCTACGTTATTCTATAGTTTTTAACTCTATGTCTGTCGTTGCGTACTCTACGCCTTATACGACTATGGAACTCTGTCTTACCCTCTCTTAGCTTGTTCCCTTTAATAGATTCTATTATTAATCTTTATTAACTAATCTATTAACTCTCTTAGAGTATCCGCATCTTCTATTAGGATGATTATGTCCTAGACTTTAGCCTTAAGTCCCTGTTTATACTGTGCTATAAGCGCCCTATTATTCCACTCAACCTATGTAGCTAGTGTTTGAAACTGTGTTATATACTTAATTGTTAAAGTACGTTATATTAAGTTCTAAAGCTTTCGTTCTGCTATGGTTGTGGCTTCTAGGTCTCTAAATATCTGTGTTAGTTACTCTATAAACCCGTTCTAACTGGCAAATATGTACCTTATATCCTAGTTAGTAGTTATTATGCCATTAGCCTATATTTCCGTAAGATACGGCTTAAACTACTTAAGTGCCCTCCCCATTAGGAATAATCCTATATAGGCTACTTAATCTAATAATGTTACTAACTTCGCTCCTTCCTATACTACCTTAAAGTGCATCTGCGTAAGAAATCCTTTAAGCTTTAACTTTTCTCCTAAGAATCGTTTAATTGAAGGTAACTTGATCTTTACTACTCCGATTCTATTAATGCGTTCTTTAAGTATCCTATTGTTGTCTTGTAAGTGATTAACTATTTCTTATAACTAACCTCGCGTAACCATTTGAGAATCCCTATTGTTTATACTGGTATCACCTGGCCCTAAGGTTGTGGCTCCCGTTAACGCCGTTATAACTAGTGCTGCTCTTAGTGGCATATTATTCGAGTTTGTTCCAATACCATAACCTTAGTAGTAAATGTGTAACAGAACCTTGTAGTAGGAACTATAGTGGGTTCTGTTAATAGGCTGGGTATATAGGTACGACAAATCAACAATGTAATAATAACTGGTGGAGTGGTTGCCTAATAGATTAACTCTAATTGTATTCTAAGATTCACTACAAGGAGAGAACTATCTACAGTAGGGACTGAGGTCCTTTAAATACACCACCATACTCCTAAGAAATCCTCTCTTGTACGTGAGGTACGTATTATCTGTATTAAACGTAACGTCCCTTCTGTTTAATATAGTTAATATGTTCAACACCACGTGACCTTGGTTACCATTCTTTATTATATAGTTCCACCGGATCTATCCTAGACTATGCCTATATTAACTAACTAGCTTCCGCCGACTCTTCTCCAAGTAGTCGTAATATTATACTTAAAGCGTCTGTAACAAATATATACCATACATCCTAGTTAGTAGTTGTTATGCTATTAGCCTATATTTCTATAAGATATAGCTTAAACCACTTAAGTGCCCTTCCTGTTAGGAACAATCCTATATAGGCTACTTAGTCTAATAATGTTACTAACTTTGCTCCTTCCTATACTACCTTAAAGTGTATTTACATAAGAAATCCCTTAAGCTTTAACTTCTCTCTAGAGAATTGTTTAATTAAAGGTAACTTAATCTTTGCCGCTCTAATTCCATTAATACGTTCTTTAAGTATCCTATTATTATCTTATAAGTAATTAACTATTTCCTATAACTAACCTTACGTAACCACTTAAGAATCCCTATTGTCTATACTGGTATCACCTAGCCCTAAGGTTGTGGCTTCCGTTAACACCGTTATGACTAGTACTACTCTTAGTGGTATATTGTTCGAGTTTATTCTAATACTGTAACCTTGGTAGTGAATGTATAACAGAACCTTATAGCTTAGACTACGGTAGGTTCTATTATTAGGCTAGGTATATAGGTATAACAAAAACAACAACGTAATAATAACTAGTGGAGTAGTTGCCTAATAGATTAACTCCAATTATATTCTAAGATTCACTATAAGGGGAGAACTATCTACGGTAGGGACTGAGGTCCTTTAAATACATAACCATACTCCTAAGAAATCCTCTCTTATACATAAGGTGCGTGTTGTCTGTATTAAACATAACGTCCCTTCCGTTCAATACAGTCAATATATTCAACACCATATAACCTTGGTTACCATTCCTCGTCACATAGTTCCACCAGATCTATCCTGGACCGTGCCTATATTAACCAACTAGTTTCCGCCGACTCTTCTCCAAGTAGTCGTAATATCGTACTTAAAGCGTCCGTAACATAGATACTATTTTTAAAGCGTTAGGTTAAGAAGTAAGGCAGCGGCATACACAGAAGTCTAATTAGTTAAATTATAGTACTTATTAAAAGCAATCCATATAGTAAGTAGAGACGCTAAGAGATTTTAATTAAAGGCGTGCTCTTCCTACTTGCTTTTAATATAATCTATAAGAAAATCTATGCTCTCTAAACCCTTATTAAATATAGTTTAATCGCCTTCTATAGACTTTATGGCGTCTTTAAAAGGCTTTAAAATTGCGACCGTCTTATAGATAGTCTCCTACTTCTTATTACTAAGCTAATTCTTAAATAGATTTATACTGTTCTTTTTAATAGAAACTTAAATTAAGCTCTTAAAATTAATTGCTAATTCCAGTATAGTAAGCTATAAGTTCCGCTATATATTATTATTGCGTAGTATTATCTTATAGGCGAGCTTTAAAAACCTTTAATATTGTTCTATTAAAGCTTTAAGCTAAATAGCTATATTATGGATCTTACCTAAGGCTCCTATCTCTCGCCACTTAGCTTAGGTGATTTTGTCTTAATAGTATTTATTCTCTAACTTAATTATAAGCTTCTGCTTTATAGCCTAGAGCTTCTTTATGGCTTATACTGCAAGCTTTATAGCTTCTTAGTTTTTAGTAAAAAGGAAGACTTATATAGCGAGGTTAATAATATGGCCAATATAGCGAATTTGGTAGTAAACAGTAATTTAAGTAGGGAAGCGCTTTTGCGGAAGTCGACAGAGCTTATTATTGCTGCCGTGGTTATTACTTATATTTAGTATAGTTAGTAAAGAGCTTAGTAGTAGTAAAGGTAAAGGATAGAAATTTACTAGTAATATAGCCAATCTGCTTTACCTTAATCTTATATTTCTTAAGCATCTAAATAAGCACCTTTGCCTATTGCTTACTATTATAGCTTTCCTTATGCTCTTGTAGAGCAAGTATTACCTTTAAAAGTTGCCTAACCTTATTAATAAAGTAAACAGTTATCGTCTAAAAAGCTGTCTTATTTAGCGCTGTTTTATAGTTAGTTATAATATAAAGCTTTAAGAGAGCTGTAAAGAGCTTCTTTCTAATAAGATCTTTATAAACTATAAATGTTTTACTAAGTAGTTAAGGTACGGAGTTTCGCGATTTTAAGAGTAAGCCGTTTATACTAACTAGTGTATAATTACAGACGTGTAGAAAGGTCTAAAACGTAGGCCATTTAATAATTAAATAAGGGAGGTTATAAGTAATAATAAGGTAGTAAAGAGAATCTAAAAAGTCCTTCTCGCTTACGGCTTTTTTAAGGATTCTTATAACCTTTAAATCCCTTCTACTCTCCTCTATTTCCTATTATCATTTTGCAAATAAGGCAGCTAATATAGCTTTAGCATTAACTTTAACTTTAGCCTTCCTTAGTATGCAGATAACTCTATACTTATTTTTTAGGTAATGCCAAAAAGCAGTAGCACTAGTGTTGTCCTTTAAGCACCGCTTGCAGTAAAAGATCTCTTAATTAGAATTGCCCTATTTAGGTTTACTAGGTAGGGGCTTTAGTAAGGCAAAGACTAGAGCTTCTTACTCTCTTATAACTTCTTCCTTTTAGCTTTAGGTATGTTAATTTAGTAGTTAGGATTCTTATAGGCAAGCGTTATATTGTTAGACTTATGCAATTTATAGTCGCTAAGAAGGGAAATAGATTTAGGTTCTTCTTTTTATAGTCGCTTTTAGATAGAGACTTACGCGCATTTACGTTATAAGGAAGATATAGTAAGTATATAGGTATAAAAATATAGGTAGATAGTGATTAAAAAGGAGCTCTAGATAAGATACACGTCAGCGTATATATGTTGACTTTGTTTAAAAGCCCGCACAGACGTTTTTTATATATAAAAACACGGGCTTGGCGCTTTATAGTAAACGCTAATTATTATATAGGAAAATTAAGAAGTAACTCTTAACACTAAACCCCTATTACTACATTCTATTCCTACACGTTCTTATTATAGGTGATTATATTAATTATAAAATTAACGTATTTTATAAGCGAGTCGAACACCCAAGCGAGTCAAACACTAAACCACCAAAAATTACCTATTGAAAGTATTATTACCCCTAACACTATAAAATAATTATCCTAATTAAAATTACAGAAGATTCCTAATGTCTCTTATATATACAAGAATTATATCCAAAATTACTACATAGGCCATAGCGCCATTATTTACCTCCTAAACTCTCTAGCTATATAGCTCCGCCAGCGACCTTATAATAGGTTTAGGCTTTAATTGCAGCACTCTATATAATATTCTGCCCTTCCTTAATAATAAGACTACCGCCCTGTATAATGCGTCTCTTTTACTTCCTTTCCCGTCGTTTTTTTAACCTGGTTTGCCTCCTAGAGGGCCTTAACTTCAGCCTTAAAAAGAGTAGCTGAATATACTATAATCTAAACCCCTTTCGCGAGTTGGCTAAGTGCCTTATTAATTAAGGTTGGAAAGCTATTCTAATGTTGTATAATTTAGGATTTAATATGCTTTATCTGGCTCTTAAGCTCGTCTAAGTTCTAGGGTATCTTGGAGACCCAATTTATATCTTTAATAGGTAGTGGTGTTGGGGTCCTTAGCTTTAGATTAAGGTAAGAAAGAATATTCTCTAGGTTGTACAAAACTAGACCTATAGCTCTAAATCCACTCTTAATATTCTGCTTAGTAAAAGCGGCTATAAATACTTCTTTAAATATAGGGAGGAATTTTAGCTTTATAATATAGTTAATTTAGAGTCGCATAAGCTTTTAAATCTAGTGCCTATATAATGTCTTTAGTAGGCTAACGCAGCTAATATTAAGTAGCTAGAGAAGATAAGATAAATAAGGTGGTATATAAAGAGCAATTATCTTATATTCCTTACAGTATTGCTAAAATTAGGCTAAGATATAGCTCTTGTGTCCGTTAAGAATTAGGAGATAATATCTCCCTTTTATATAATGCTTTATATGCTTATTAAAATGCTAGATCCATTTATATCTATTATTATTTATCCATCTATTTTTGCTTAATGCAATTACTAAACTATATAGTAGACTAAAGTCCTCCTTATACTAGTTAGAGAGATAGTTTTTCAATTTAAAGATAATATACAGCAGGATTGTCCAGCCGTACAAATTAATACCCTAGATTATTAAGACCTATTTACAGTTTCCTGGCTAAGTAGTTTTTGGACAGCTTCTTACTTCTAAGCTTATAACTACCTTTACTATTATAATAACACCGATTTAAAAGCCGGCTTTATTAAAGTTATGGATATCTTTATTAAGGATCCTATATTTTACGATTACGTTTTATATAAGATAAAACCATTCTCTAATACTTACTGGATCTTCGCATTATGCCCTTTTATATTTATACTTGCAATTAAACTTTAATTTAATCTCCGTATAACGGCATATAAAGTTTATAGTCTAGTTCTTGCTAATAGGGGATACGTCGCGTTTAGTAAGGAGAAGGTCAGCCATTTCTTGTACATCTTACGGCTAGGGAGAAAATCCTTACAAATCTAGATCAAGGATATATTAAATAATAGCCTCTTCTTTATATAGAGAGAGCTTACAAGAATTAGGGGTAAAATTGCGTTGTAAAGTTATACCGTAGATTTAATTGTAGAAGGTTATAAGAGGAACATTATATAAAGCTGCATCGGCTTAAAGGCTTTAAATTTAACCTTATTTAATTACTTAGATAGTTAAAAGTAATCTACCTTCTTAATTAGAGTATTTAGCTTGATTTAGTTATAGTATAGTTAATTATTTTAATTTGGACGCGTTTTGGTAATTTAGTGTTTAACTCACTTAATGTTACGGAGTGAGTATAAGTAGTAATAATATATAGCGAAGTAGATATTATTAAGCTATGAATATAAACTATATAATAAGGTCAAGACGTTGTGTAAGGAGAGAAGGTAAGGAAACGGGAAGAAAGGATATATATTGTTAGTTTAATTGCTTAGTTAATACATATATAGAGCAGAATAGGATTTAGTAGACTTAGCAGAATATAGCAGAATGCGGCAGATTGCTATTAGATTGCCGTAGATTATCAGCAGATTGCCATTAAATTGTTATTTCACGGTCGGCCTCTTCTTACTGCGTTAGTGGAAATAGGTAGAAACAGGTAGATGTATATAAGGTATTATAGAGGTGTCCCATAACAGTACCCCCCCTTTAAACTTAAGCTTCTGCGAGATAGGGCTGTAGTAGTTCTGGGTAGAGTTTGTAAAAGTCTTCTACGGCTTGTGTAAGTCCTATAGAGTTAATGGGTTCCCATGAAGGCTCAGTAAAGCCTCTCCATTTCATAAGGTACATATATTTGCGTTTCCGTTTATTGTACTTAATGTCATTAACTCTTTTAATAAGGTACTTATCCTTACTATCCACTTTAACTAGTGGGGGAGGGTCTTAGATCTGTTTAGGCAGGGCGTCTAATATAGGGGCGGCAGGATAGAGGACTGACGTATAAAATACGGGGTAGATTTTAACCGTATTAGGAAGCTTCAATCTGTAAGCATAAGGAGAGACAATTTTTTTAACCTTATAAGGGCCGGCGTTTTTCTAATTAAGTTTCTTAGTAGGTTATTTTGTGTTCAGATTTCTTATATCTAGCTAGACGAAGTCATTAACTCAGTAGGCTAGTACTAGGGTTTGGTTCTTATTTGCTGCGGCTTTATAGATAGATTAGGCCTATGTTATTTTATTAGTAAGGAACTCTTATAGTTCTTCCATCTTCTTTATAAATTTATTTACTTTTATAACTTATAAGGCCTAATAAGCTAGGCAAGGGATATTACTTAAGGGTTTAAAACCTATTTGCAGATATTAACCGTAGTTAGCCAGGAACGGAAAGACCTTTATAGTTTCTAAGACGGAGTTATTTGCAGTAAACTTGGCAAATACAAGCCAATCTATCCAGTTATCCTATAAATATGACGTATATATCCAAATATACTGTTCCATTATAGCATTTACACGTTTTATTTAACTATCTGTTTCCGGGTGATATGCTATAGATAATAGTGCTTTAATATAGAGTTGGGTAGTTAGTTCCTTCTAAAACGCTAAAATAAACTATCTGCCTCTATTAGAGATAATTATTTTAGGGAGTCTATAGAGTTTGTATACATAATCTAGGAATAGTTGGGCAACGGCAGGTATTAATATATTGGGGCAGGCAATTAAGTACCTTATCTTAGATAGTTAATCTATAACTACTATAATATTTACGCAGCCTTTACTTATATGGAGATTAACAATAAAGTTAATTAAAATATTCTTCTATCTTTGGTCCGGAACAGGCAGTGGCTTTAAAAAGCTGTTGTATGTCTTATGCGAAGTTTTAGCTTATTAGTAGGTATAATAGCTAGAGATATACCTCCGTATTATATTATATATATTCGGCTAGTAGTACTCCTGTTAGAGTAGTTCCAGGGTTTTTTTACGGCCTAGGTGGCTGGCTACTAGTAGGTCGTGTACGTGTTTAAGAAGCTTAAGCTTAAGTTTATCATAGTTAGGTATAATTAGGCGGTTCTAGTAGTATAAGCGGTCTCCGCGAGCTTTATATTTACTTAAAGAGATCTTTTTAGAGCGTCTAACGCTATCTTAAATTAGCTTAAATGTCTCTTAGATAAACTTATTATTTAGGTATTTATTAATTATAATCTGTTTAATTAATCGATCAGTTATTTTAAGGACATATACTATAAGGTCTTTAGCTAGGGGATTAAATAATTTAGGGCGAAGCAAGGTTTAATTGTGGTAGGTACACGCTTCTTCCTATACTAGTATATCTTATAAACGTCAGGTTAGGGCATTAGGTTTTTAACCTTAAACGCCTAGGTAGTATATAATTAAGAATTAAAAACGAGATAGATATTCTAATTAGTGGGCTTAATAATAACTTAGCTGTTTTATAGTTATAAAGTACTATAGATTCTTATAGTTACTAAGGACCTTAATTAGAAATCCGGCACCTTCTAGTTTAGGTCGCTATTGTTTAAAATATTTAATAATGCCCAATAATTCCTTATTATAGATCTCGTAATTGCATTTAGCTGGACTTAGTTGTTTTAAGAAGTATGCTATAGGATATAGTACTCTTTCCTTATTATACTAAGACAGAATGCCTCTAATAACGTAGTTAGATAAGTTAGCTTTTATAACACTTTTTTAATTTAGGTTAAAGTATTAGAGTACGGGTATGGTAGTAAATATAACTTTTAGATAGGCAAAGGCCTTCTTATATTCCTTATTAAAGATAAAGGTTTTATCCTTTTAGGTTAGAGCTATAAGGGGTAAAACTAGGGCGGAGAAGTTATTAATAAACTATTAGTAGAAGTTAGCAAATCCTATAAAGGCTCTTACATTCTTAATATTCTTAAGTTCTTACTAGTTTATAATTGCTTTAATCTTCTTTAGGTCTATTTATATACTATCTATAAAAATAATAAGTCTAAGGTAAAGGACTTCCGTTTTATGGAATTTGTACTTATCTATATCTAATTATAAGCTATCTTTACATAGGGCTTCTAAGACAAGGTTAACGTGTTTCTTATATTCGGTTAGGTTATTATTATATACTAGGATGTCGTTAATATAAGTAGTATAGAAAACGTCTAGATAAGGTTATAGGGTATTATTTACAAAGTATTAAAACAAACTTAGGGCATTTATGAGGCTAAACGGCGTCACTAAGTATTTAAATAGTCTATATCTAGTACGGAATGCGGTAAGCCATTTATCTCCCTTTACGATATGGAGGCGGTTAAATACGTAGATAAGGTTAAGTTTTATATAATAGCGAGCCCTACTTAATTAGTTTAGTGTTTCTTAAATTAATGGGAGCGGGTACCAATTCTTAATAGTAATAGCGTTAAGAGCTTAGTAGTCTATATAAAAGCGTAGACCGCCACCAGGTTTCTTAATGAAGATTATAAGTGCAGCTATAGGCGAAGAGCTTACTCTAATAAATCCTTTACTTAGGTGCTCGTCTAAGTACTTTTATAATACTTTAAGTTCGTTTTAGGACATTCCGTATAGAAGTCCAAATCCCAGCTGTTTTCCTTCTTTAAGTACGATCTTGTGGTTATATAGTTAGTGTTCTGCTAACTTATTAGCTTTCTTTTATAAGAATACTTCCAGGTGCTTATAGTGGCATACTAGTACTTTTATGGCAGGGTTAGTATACTTCTTTAGTACTAGGGCCTTTTTAATATTGGCTATTGTAACAGCAAAGATTATATATTTAGGTTTCCTAATAAGTCGTGCTAATAGGGTAGCTCTAATTATGTAGATATTTAAGGTGTTAGGCGAGTTTAGATTATTCTTAGTTTCTTATATAGTTTCTTATTTAGGTTTAGGTTTGGGTTCTTTAAGTATCCTTTTTATAGTAGAATACCAGTTCTTCTAATACCTTTATATATTAAGCTTAGACTTCTGCTTGGTTTGGGGCGATGCAGTAGTTAGGATTAGTTTATGTAGTTTAGTATAACTTCTGGGTCCTTAGTGGACGTCGGTAAAAATCTTATATTAGTGGAATTTGGTAAAATTCTTCGGTTGGTAGAATTTGGTGGAATTGGGTGGACTTTTTAGGTATAGGGTAGACGTCAGTGGAAATTTTAGACTAGTAGATCTTAGTAAATTTTTTAGATTTTAGTTTAGGTTCTAAGCAGTAAGTTATAAGGCACTTCTACTTACAGCGGGAGGCGGTAAATAGAAGCTTAAGGTTATCCTAATTAATAGTTACCTTATATAGCTTTATCTAAAGTTGTCTAAGGATTACTAAGTAACCTAGGATAGTTATAAAGAGCTTAATTAATTCTTTATAGTTTAGGTATTGGAGTTTTAGGACCGCTATATAAGTAATATAGCCTAAAATAGTGCGTTTGCTATTAAATCCAAATACATTAATATGCCGGTTAAGGGGTATTAGGGTAAACCTATTATTTTATGCAAAGATCTTATTAATAAATCCTATGCCGCTAGCTCCTATATTAATTAGGACTTAAGTGTTAGCCTATTAACCTTTTTACTAAAGACGGCAGTTAATGGTTATACTACAGTTCTAAGGGTTAGGGTTTGCTATATCCAATGCATTTAACGAGATCCTATAATATAGCTGTCCTAAAGAGGGACTTAACTCTAGGATATACCTTTTAGTAGCGAGCGGGAAGGGGTTCCTCTAAAATATTAGTTGTAACTTCGTCCTTATAAGTGGTACTTATTAGATATAGAGTTAGAGCCAGATAAAGATTAAGGTTAGTAGCTAAAAAATTAGTGCGGTAAACGGCTACTAGTGTTAACTATTTATAGGTCTTTTTAGAAAGGGGTAAAGTAGTGGTTAAAGAGGTAGGAGCTACTTCCACATTTAAAGCAGAGGCCTAGCTTAGTGCGTTGATCCCATTTAGAGGACCCTAGTAAGGCGTATCCTAGAGTCCTAGTGTTGATATTTATAGCGTTAGGGTGCTTAGGCTAGGACGATAACTTAGTAAATATTTGCGGGGTTATTGTATTATATTAAGGAGCGGGCTTCGGTATTAGGCGTAGTATATTATTATACCGTTTATTAATAACGTTTATATAGGCGTTAAGGGCTTCTAGTAGGTCTATACTAATTAGGAAGGTTTTTAGTTTAAGGCTTAAAGATTTAATAAGGCTATTAATTAGTGCAAAGTTATTCCAGCCTGTTTCCTTTACATAACAATTAAATTTAGAGAAGTATGCTAGGAAACTTTTCTTTTCTTAAGTTATATGGTTTATCTTTCTTTAAGCGGTAGCTTCGCGGTTTAGGTTACCATATATAGCTTTAAGAAGTACAGCTAGGCTTTATACTAAGTTCGGCTAAAAAGGTTTAACGAGGTTAGCTATATCTCCTCCTAGTTAACTTAGGGCGTAGTAGAGTTGGTTAGCTTTAGTTAGGTAACGGTTAGTATTACTAGTTAGCTTATTTTTAAGCCGGCTTAAAAACAACCAAAGCTCTTATTATTTGCTAGTAAATACTAGAGGGTCTAGTAGTTTTTTAGATTGTTATAACGTAGTAGTCAGTTCTACTAGTAGGACGACTATTGCTAGTTTAAGGCTCGCGTTCCGCGTATTAGTTTCTAGTAATGGCGATTGGTCTTAAGGGCTTAGCGTAGGCGTCTTAAGGGTGCGGATTTCTTCTTAGAGGGCCTTAATTGTTTTCTAGTACCGTGCTTTTTATTTAGCTTGCTATTAAGCTATAGCAGCTTAGTTTTATATAAGGGCGTCTATAAAGGACTTTTGTATATCTGCTAATTATTCTTAGAGTGCGGATATAATATTAGCGGCCGTTATAGGAGCTTTAAGGTCGTTCTGTATTTTAAATAGGGCGGAGCAGAGTATAGGTTTTTAAGGGTTTAACACAACGTAGTGTCACGGAGTAAGTATAAGTGGTAATAATATATAGCGAAGTAGATATTATTAAGCTATATATATAAACTATATAATAAGGTTAAGACGTTGTGTAAGGAGAGAAGGTAAGGAAACGGGAAGAAAGGGTATATATCGTTAGTTTAGTTGCTTAGTCAATACATATATAGAGCAGAATGGGATTTAAGTAGCGGTCCTGGCAGAACTTGGCAGGATTTAGTAGACTTGGCAGAATATAGCAGAATGCGGCAGATTGCCGTTAGATTGCTATAGATTGCCGGCAAATTGGTATTAAATTGTTATTTCGCGGTCGGTCTCTTCTTACTGCGTTAGTAGAAACAGGTAAAAACAGGTAGACGTGTATAAGGTGTTATGGAGGTGTCCTGTAACACTTAGGTATTTAACTCGCTTATAAAATACATTACAATTATAATAAAAGATTGATTTTAATTGTGATTAGTTATATTATATAGTAATTATAACTTATATAACTAATAAAATAGTTATATATATCACTGCTTATCTTCTACGCTGCTAGTGACGTTAAATATACGTATATAGAATTTAGTTTTAGAAGGCTTAGTAGAGCGATTAATCAAGATAGCTTTTGGTTAACTTTGTAATATATATACTCCTTCTCCTAAAGCTTCCTTACTACCATAAACAATTACTTATACCACTTCTTATCCTTATACCTCTTAATATAGACTTTCTAGCGTAAGGGGTAAAGAAGGATTAAGGTGGTATATGCGGAAGTATTATTAGTAAGCTTATAGTATTTATTAAAGGTATACTAGCTTATAATAATAGTAGTAAAAAACGTTAATTTAGGGGAGATTAATTCTATAAAACTACTAAGTAGTAGAGCCTTAATTATAACTAAAAAGCTTACCTTTAAACGCCTATAGTGTTTAATAAGTATATCTATTATATATAGCGTCTAGTTATTTAATAAGAAGTCTCCTTAGTCTATTATTATTACCTTATAAAACGGCTTTAAGAAGGCGTATACCTTATCGATTATATTATAATCCTCTAGTAAAAGGCAGGTGTTATTTACTTTTTTAAACTAATTATAATAAGAAGCATTAATTGCTATTTAAACTCTTTTACTCTTAATAATATACTATAAGTTCTACTAAATATTATTATTTAAAGGAATTGATCGCCTAGATAAGGTTTTAAACTCGTTTTAGCGAGTCTCTAATGCGCGAATGTATATAATAAAGCTGTAAACTTTACGAAGTATACTAATCTCTCTAACTTACAGCTTATACTTCCTTTATCTTCCACGCGAGCTTCTTATTAATTATTAAGTTCTTATTAAGCTAAACTTACTAACATATTCCACCACTTAGTGGGTAACACTAGTTAGTAGGTATAAGGCTATTACCTAGGTGTATGGTAGGGAGTAGATAAGCCAAGCATAAGTTATAAGGAGAGTCGATGGAAGAGGACGATATAGTAAAGAGTAGGTATGGCAATACCCCAGTACTAAGACGAACCAATAAGGAGGGAAAGGGCTATAGGCCTAAGGAGCTTATAAGAAGGTGCCAAGGGCTAGCCGAAGACTAGCCTTGGCAGCTCCTAAGAGCCCCTAGGTATGCACCCAAGTAAGGGGCCAAAAGATTCCTTATATTGCCCCCCCCTTTATTAGGGCTGGCCCCTAGCTCGTATACCTAAATAAATAAATTTTTATATACAAAAAGGTAAGCAATGCCGAAGCCTTGCTTATATAAGGAAATAGGGAGAAAGACTAACCAAGCAGCCTTAATAAAAACCTTAACCTATAACCAAAACCCAGTAGGAAAAAAGGTCTATTTTAGGGTAGGAAAAGAGCGTCTTCTAGTGGGGTAAGCCTTAATTACATGCAATTAGTCTTAAAGAGACAACTATATATAGTTAAGTCTCGTCAGCTTTATAGCTAACAGCTAGATAGTCTCCACTTAGAGCCAGCTTAATCGCGTAGGATCTTTAAGCTATAACTCTTAAAGCTATAGCTCTAGAAGACAATCGCCTGCGATTAGGTCTTAGTAGCCCTATAGCTGCTAACCGAAAAGTCTCTGGGTCGGAGCCGTAGCTCCTAATTACCTTCCCCGGCCACATAATTAGTTTTTATAAGGAAGTAATGGCCAAATAGCTTATACGCGTGTTTCCCCCCTTTTAAATTACGCTATTATAACGGAGTTATATCGGCAAGTTTAAGCCGTAGCTTAAGAGATTATATAGGATCTAAGAGCTGCTGCCATCTCTTAGGCAAGCTATAGCTTTTAAAGCAACCAAGCAGCCTTAATAAAAACCTCAACCTATAACCAAAACCTAGTAGGAAAAAAGGTCTTTTAGGAAAGAAAGGAGTATCCGCTGGTAGGGTAAGATTTAATCGCGTACGATTAATCTTAAAGCCGTAGCTCTTAATCTAGCCGTAGCTTTAGATCAAAGCCATAGCTTAAGAATAAGCCGTTGCCACTCTTGGGCGAACTATAGCTTAGGGTAAGCCATAGCTTATAAGATCACGTAGAATCTCTAAGCCGAAGCTCTTAAGCGAGCCGTAGCTCTATAAGAGACAATTGCCTACAATTAAGTCTTAGCAGCCCTTTGGCTGATAACCGGATAGCCTCTAGGTTAGAACCGTAGCTCTAGGGTTGCATTTTAATCTAGAAGTAAGGGTAATAGCTATAGCTTTAAAAGCTAGCCGTTAGTTCTTTGGATAACTATTAAATAGCAGTTGGACAGCCTCTAGGGTAGCTGCATCTCTTTAAGGACGTTCAACCTTCCAAGCTCTGTTGGTGGCACTACTCTACGCAAGTAACCCATAGTTGGCCTATAGAGTATTGCAAGCTTAATCGCATACAATCTCCCTTAACTCCTAGGTAGCTGCATTATTAGTAGATTTTATATATTAATAAGCTGTATAAGAGCTTTATTAAAGGCATTATAATTAATAGCAGCTTAAAGAGCTCACTCTTCTTAAGCTTTGCGGTTAGCCTATCTAGAGGCTTATAAGTTGCTTAGTATATTTAAACAGAGCTCCTTTTACAATTACTTTATCCAAATCTTTCTAGTTTAGATCTCTATACCGTGCTTTTTAGCTAGGTAGGCGTAAATAAATATTAAAGAGATAGAGTTCTATTTATATACTAAGTAGTACTATATCTAATTCTTGCTATTGCGAATACCTTTATAAGGGAGAGGATTATGGGTAAGCCGCTATATAAAAGTAGCTAACTTGCGCCTTTTATAAATCGACTTTAGGTATTTAGTATAGAGTCGCTTAACGCGTTATCGTCGCCGCTAAAGTAGGTAAACTAATTAGAATTAAGCTTAGAAATGGCAGAAAAGAATATATTATCGTTATTAATTACGTTAGTAGATAAGGGAGGCATAGCGTTAATTAAGGGTAGAGTATATAGGTATATTAAAAATTGTTAAAATTAATGGTATTACGCGATATCATACAAAGTCTAATTTAATGCTTGGCAATTTTTACTTTCTATAGGTTTACCTACTAAATTTAAAATGTTTATATATTATAAGTAGGCCTAAGAGTTATATACTAATATATCTAGCTTATTTTTACCACTTTAACTCCAAAAAAATTATTATTTAATATCTTCTAGTAATTAATGTAACCGACTACCGCTACTATGTCAGATGTTATCTTATAACTCACTACTATGCCTTTTGTTATCGCATGTCTTACTACTTATTTCTATTATTTATTTATTACCTATTACTAACTAATTGGCAATGTCAACCTAGTAACCAATTAGGTAACAGTTACAAATTATCGTCGGCGTCTCCGTCAACCTTTACCATATATTTTGTGTATATAGTACACCTGATTTCCATAGGTTTACAATTAAGTCGTTTACTTAATTCTCCCACACTACAAAGCTTACATTAAATATATCGTATTAATATTAATATTTGTATAATTACAGCACCTAGTATACCAAACGCGTGTCTACGCGTTCGGTGCACCAACCACTTGCTTATAACTAATCAGGGGGAGGACGCGTCAGTATATAGACTACGTAGTCTACTTAAATAGAATAGACAGTCACCATCATCTAAAAGAGCATACAATACTATACGTATTTCGTGCCCCTGAATATAACTCACTTATATCATTAAATTGATACAAACAATATTAAACGTTTAATATTTAACACTAAAAATACTACTACTAATACTCCTATACCTCCTATATACCCTATAAGCTACTATATAATTAAAGGTATACGTACTTTTATTACCGCTAAAATTAATATTAGCTCGTTAATTAATACTACTTAATCTCCATATTGCAGGATGCAGCCACGACGCCCTCGTAGGATTACGCCAGTAGGCACATAAGAAGGGAGTTGCGACCCCTAGAAGCGGCAGCTTATGCCCATGCCGGCGGAAACAATGAAGAAAGGCGTAAAACCAGAGGCTATAGAAGGCTCCCAAGCCGTGCAAAAGCATACCAACTCTGGGAGGAGATTCTTATATAGACCGCTAGGGGGCGGTCTAGTACTTGGGTTAACCCCATTATAAGATATCCAAAAGAATAGTAAAACCCCCCGTTAATTGGTAGTGGCAGCCAACTGCTTATGGAAAGCCCCCTAGGCCTTTAGGCCTAGGTAACTGGGACTAAATACTAGAAAACTAGGGTAGAGGCCTGGATAAGCAGGCATGTCGAACTCTACTATATAACTACCTGCTCAGGCAAGGGGAACCCAAGCCGTAGCATGGGTAACGCCATGGGGGGTAAATACCCAAGGGCTCCAAGAGGGCCTAACAAAGGCAGAAAATACAATGGCAACACTCTTAAGGACAGGAATAATAGGACTAAAAGATTGGCTTCACTGGGTGGGTGTCCTAGTAGGTAGCCCAAGGTGCAAATATGGCTGGCTAAGACAGACACCAAAACACGTAATACTATTATGCCCCTTACGCACCGGCTAAAAAGCAATGCTCTCAGCAGCTGGCATAGAAAACTATAATATACTGCTCTTAACATAGAAAGGCCTTAAGGCGGCTACCCGGTGGCTTATTGGCTAAAATGTGCTAGATCAGTTCTAGGTTGTAAAGGAAATAGCAATGGAAGGTAAAGGGGCGAGTAATAGGCGCCCCCTAATAACTCTACAGGAGTAGAGTACAGTGTGTAATACTAGCGCGTCTGTAGGTTTATTACGGCAGCAGTAGTTCCCAAGGAGGTCAAAAAGTAAGGTAGTAGAGCACCACTAGTAACTCGTAGGCGACTCGCAAGCGAGCCCCAAAAGGCAGGAAGACGGATCACGGGGTTTTCTTAAATAGAGTTTTCTCCCCATATGTATATAAGGAGTAGTCCGCGTGGGCCCAACAGGGATCCAAATCGGACGTTAAGCAATAAATAATATAATACTACTTAATCGTTACCTAAGCTTTATATAAATACGTAGCAATAGCTCCCCGCGCTCTTTACTAAAATTCTTATCTAAAATAGACGCTCCTACCTTAGTTACGCCTACCGCTACGCCTTAGGCAACTTAGTTAAATAAAAAGCTAATAAGAAGTTAAGAAATAAGAACGCGATTGTAGTAATATAGGCAGCTATCTAATTAATCCCTTTTAAATACTTGCTTAAGCCAGAGGCTAGTAAACACTATAAGACTTAAGACTTAGTAGTATAGCACTTTAATAACTATACGTTCTTTTAAAGCCGCGAGGTGTATATAAGTAGTAGTTTAATTATATAGCGACTCTGTATAAAATATAGAGCTTATAGCGTAAAGACTTATAACTATTAGAAGCTTACTAAGGATAACCACTAGCGAAAAGATAAGAAATATTAATTAGAAGTCTTTGCTAGGCCGTATACGCTACTAAGTTATACACACTCTCCAATATTTTTATATTTTAAAAACCCCTTTTAATAAAATAACCTAAGTTTTAAATATATAAGGTTTTATATTAAAAAATACTAAATATTTATTAAATAATTAAATAATTTAACTTTTATATTGGTAAATTAATAAGCTAGTAAAATATTTTATTTTATTTTAAAATTTTATTAATTTTATTAAAGTATATTAAATCAATTTGCAAAAAATTAACAAAACTTTATATTATTTATAATAATTTAATAATTTAACAAAAAAAATTAGAAAAAATTAGATTTTTTTTAATGAAATTATAAATAAATAAAAAATATAACTAATTATATAACATTTAATATGTTTATTAAAATGCCATAGCCACTATTAGCCTATTTTATTAGTTATCTAGCCATTTTTATTAATACCAATTACCTAATCTAGTAGTATTATTTTATTCTTATATTAAACTGCTTAGTATATTACCATTTTAAAAATAATAAGTACTGGGATAGTAAACCCTTATATATAAATAGCCGGCCGTCGAAAACGGACTCTGCACCTATATATGGTGACGGCTACGAACCTAGGTCTTTGAAGTTCAGACTTAGAGCCAACGCAGAGATGTCGCACAGCGTGCGATATAACTTCGTGGTGGTAGTTGCGAGCGTTATAGGCGGTAGTGAAAGGTTTTTACATAGGATGGTAAGATCTTGAAAACCACCACTAATAGTACCCCTTTATGATAACAGCTACTTCTACACTGCTCTATTAGGGCACCTGTACGATCCAACATGGATACGCAGTATTCGATAACATCCCCTGACCCCTAATTGAAAGCATCGACGACCTCACATCAACGAACGGCGACTGCGAACGAACGAGCAAATATACGGCCCCTCCTAACCCCCAGGGCGATCGCCCGCGGAGCATGCGGTTACTCGCCGTCAACTACCAAATACCTAGCAGCCTAGATTGCGACCCACGGTTCTCCTTATCTCCTTTTAAGGAGTGGTGACCCTTGGAAAGGGCCTAGCTGGGGCCTAGGCATAAAAGATACCTAAAACACAACACAATATATCCCGCTGTTAGTATTATAGTAGTTAAGACAGATGAATCCCCCTTACGCCTTTAATGGCTCTAGGGGGGGGGAGGCATGGCGTATATAGTAATAGTCTATAGGAGATAGCACACAGGGGATGGTTAAGATATGGAACATAAAGCATATAGCACACATAGCGAGGCCTAGCTAGGACGTAGTGAACCCTAGCTTTGGATAAGCTAGAGAAGGAAGCAGTGGTTCCTATGGAGTTTAAACATTTAAGGAGGACAGGACGTAGCTATAGGCCCGCAGGGCCGCTACTATGGACGAACATAGCAAATTAGGGGTTTTTCATCCTACTAAGGTGGCTCATAGGGTTTTTCCGTCCCCTATACAGCAGGGTTTTCTTCCTGTTAATTTACAAGTTTTCCCCCCTGCGACGGCAAGTGTCTGCGTAGGCCTAGATAGGATCCGTATTAGACGTTAATCAAAGATCATACTACTATATATAAATAGCCTCGATTACTATAACCTATTTATAGTTACCTAACTATGTTTTTTTTTTTAAATCTTTTAGCTTTATGTGACGGGCTTATATAAATGCTTTTAAACCAAAGCTTGTAGATTGCTACTATACAAAAATACTAAGCTAAGGAGAAAAAGGGGAAGAAGACTATTGGAGACTAATAAGATATAAGGGGTCACTAAGGCGCTAGTGGCAAGCGAGCTAATGGCGATTTTCCATGCCGGGCATAGCAAATCCTAATTAGTTAGCTCTATGAGTAGTGCTAGCAGATTACCCAGAAATGCGGCAAATTGCCCTAGAAACGGCAATGTAGTAGATAACGCGCTCTAGTACCGTTATATTACCCCCTCCTTCCAAAAAAGCCTATCCTTAAGTTTTGTCTAAGTTCTTTATTATTGTTTAGATTATTATAGTTATCTAACCCCTTTTCCTAGCATTTAATCTAGCTATTTAATTTACGTAGTGGTCTAGGGAGGTCTAGGTAGGTTAGGTAGAAATCTTGTAGCTTATAGGGAGAGTACTTAAAATTGGATACAGGGTACCATTTTATATCTTTATTATAACCTACCTAGCTTACTTGGTATTTTAAGGTACTATAGTCCTTCTTAACTGCTAAAATCTCTTTAATTTTCCATTCTTTGTCCTCTGTAATCTAAATTGGCGGTAAGGGGTTGTTGTGCTGTCTAGGTAATGGGTTGTCCGCGGCCTTCTACAGTCGGTTTAGAGAGAAGATAGGGTAGATCTTTATTAACTCTGGTAGCTTAACCTTAAAAGAGTATCCTACCTTCTTAGGGATCTTATAGGGGCCAGCTATTTAGTAATCTAGCTTATGGCTTAACCTCTAGGTCTTCTAGTTCTTTATTAACACCTATACCTTATCTCCTACGTAAAAGCCTACCTCGCAATAATATTAGTTTACGTTAGACTCTTTTTACTCTTATACTTTTTTTATAATTTCTTAGGCAGTCTCCTAGGCTCTATATATTCTCTTAGTGAATATCTAGGCCTCTTTATAGCTAAGGCGTTTGCGGGCCGTTATAGGTCCTATAGGTCTATCCCAATTAAAGGATATTCGTGGTTTATATCCATAGAGTAACTTAAATGGTAATATTCCTATACTATTATAAGGGAGCATAAACTATGCGTAGTTTATTATAGGCAGTAGTTCTAACTAGTTGTCCTAGTAGTAATTAATAAAGGGGCGAAGTTGCTGGTTAAGGTATTAGTTTATAATCTTGGTTTAGCTATTAGTTTAGGGGTAGAATATAGTAGAGAGCTTAATTTTAATCCCAAGAATACGGCAGAATTTGTCCTAAAAGTCTAATATAAACTAAGGTCTATAATTGGAGACAATTAACTTAGGAGCGCTATAGATCTAGTAAATGTTGTTAACATATATACGGGCTATATCTTTTGTAGTTATAGTCTTAAAGTAGGGAAGGGAAATAGCTTACTTGCTTAGTTAATTAACTACTATAAAGGCTATATTATAGATATATTTGTTCTTTAGGAATAATTTAAAGTCTATTATAATATGCTGCTAAGGGTGTTTAGGAACTAGTGGTGGTTATAACTACCTAGGGGTTTAATCTTTAGGGGTATCTGCCTATATGTAAGCATGATAATTTTTAATAAATTGTTTTATATTGGATAGAAGTCCTTACTAGTAGTAGCAAGGCGTTAATAGTTAGTAGGTCTTGTCTTAACCAGGGTACTCCGTAGAGACTTAATAGTGGGCTTTATAGATGTCACGGGGCAGGGGCAGCGGCTACAAGACGTATGTATTCGAGGAGTCTACAAGACGTTGCGCGATCGATCGTAAGGGTCGAGGGCGTAAGGAGGTGATATACCTACGCGTAGCTGACGTAAGCTGTACGCGAGGTGTACGCGAGGGCACGGGGCTCTCCTATGGAGGCCCCTGTGGTGGGGTTCCGTGACACTACCCCCCCTCTTATAGAGGCGGAGCTCCGGCGACGCTGTGGTTACTATGTACATATAGAAGGGACGCTTAAGGTATAGAGAGGAAAAAAAAAAGGGGGTATCGCTAAAGGCTTAAAACAATGTTATGTAATAAGGCTTGGCACCTAAGAATCCAACTAATTAGATAACTTTAACCGCCGGTTGAAGTTCCTAGACATCTTAACGATATTCCGGTTATGTGATCGTACTTTGCCGTTACATAATGGCAACTTGCGGTAATCTAATGGCAATTTGCCCTTATATAGCAATATTTAACGGTTAAACTCTATAAGGGCTCCTATAGAGGATTAGGTATAAAATCTCTACTTAGGCCCAGTTTCTATGGGTTCGCGTAGTAGAAGTCGCTAATTAGGTCCTTTATATTTTTAAAGTCTTCCTATGGTTGCTATTCTGGCTAATCTATGTTAAATCCTATATAGATAGCTCTGTAGTAGAGCCGTCGTCCTCTGCCTTTGCTAAAGTATTTAGAGTTAATAATTCGTTTAACGGTCTACTCCTCGTGGTTCTTATCTTCGTTCTTATCTCGGATTAGTACTAGTGGGGGTTTAGGCTATGTCTATCCCAGTAAGGGGTTAGGCTAGTAAAGGTATAGTAGCTATAGGTGAAATATAGGCTATATCCCGCGGTTAGCTAGGGTAGGCGGGAGCTCTAGCTCGTATACGGCTCCCCTATTAATAACTCGTTTGATTGGATAGGGGCCGAGGTTCTTATAATCGAGTGACTTTATAGGCCTCTGCGTAGAGATATTATGTGCATCTAGCCATACCTAGTCGCCAACACGCATCTCCGGTGGCGGCGTTCTATAATAGTCAGCGAAGTAGGCCTGCTTTGCTTAAGCCCAGGCCATTTCTCCCTTGCAGTAGTTGAGTAGATTTTTCATACGGTCTGTATGCTAGTCAGCAAGTAGCATCTTAAGGCGTTTTCTATATAGCAGTTTCTTATTAATAGGTTCTGGTGGTTCTATGCCGGATTAGGGGTGATATCCCTTATTTACAAAGAACGGGGTAAGTCCTATAGTAGTTAAGACGTAGTTATTCGCTGTAAATTTACTTAGTAGGAGGTAATCCACCCAGTTATCTTAACTATAGGCAACTACCTGTCGTAGGTACGCTTTTATGCTAGCATTAGCGTTTTCCAGTTGCCCAGCAGTTTTATGGTGGAAGGATATAAACATCTTGATAGAGATGCCAAGGCGTTAGTAGATTTGTCTCCATATATTAGAGCCAAACTGTATGCCTTAGTTGGACGTAATCAAGTTAGGTAACCTATATAATTAGTAGATTTTACGGAGGAAGGTATTAGTAACGTCACTAATAGCTAAGCCTTTAGTTAGGACGTAGTAGCGCTCTTTTATAAGTTGGCATATTATTATAAGGATGTTCTTATAGGTACGGCTATGTCATTTGTAGGGTAGTAGGTTAATAATGAAATCTATAGTGATATCTGCCCATCGTTGTATAGGTACTAGTAGAGGGTGCAGTAGTCCTTGGTACTTTGTATTAAAGGCCTTAGCGCGCTTATAGCCGTGGTAGGCGCCTATAAAGCGTTTAACTAAGTCTATTATTTTAGGCTAGAAGTAGTATCGGCTAAGAAGCTTATAGGTTCCTCCTCTGTCTAGGTGGCCGCTTAATCGGAGGTTATAGGCCATTTGGATTAGTTGCCGTTATAAATTTTCTAAGTTAGGGATAAATAAACGGCCTCTATAATAGAGCCTGTTCTCTTTTATTTTTAAGGCTGCTATATTAATCTAGCCTAAGCTTTGGAGGTTAGTTGGTAGCGTATAGGCGCTAGCAGTCTTTGCGGTAATAAGTTGACGCAGTAATAGGCTAACAGAGGTGTTATATGCCGTAGTAATAAGCTTGTTGATTTTAGGAGGTAATTCTAGTTCTATAGTATAGAGCTAAGGTACAATTGGCTCTATTATAGGTAGCATACCTAGGGCCAAATTCCGTGCTTTTAGGATTGTCTGTTATTAGAACTAGTTATAGGGGTCATCTTTAAACTAAGAAAGGTCTTGTAAGCGGTATATTAGGCTATTAGGCTTAGTACCTTATACCCCTGGCCTATATATAATTTTAAAGTTAAAACTAGAGAGGAACTCGTTCTAGCGTGTTTGGCGTTAGTTTAGCTATTTTATAGTTATAAAGTACTTAAGGTTGCGATAATCTATAAGGACTTTAGTTGGCTGGTTAGGTTCTGCTAAGGAGAGTTCTAGTTAGAATTCCTTAAACGCTTATATAATCGCAAGAAGTTCCTTATTATAGATCTTATAGTTATATTCTTGTAGTGTAAGCTTAGACGAGTAGAATGTGACTAGGTAGAGAAGACCGTTATTGCCTATCTAGAAGAGGATGCCTACGTTGACGTGGTCTAAGGAGTTAGTCTTAAGATAGAGTTATTGTCCTAGTATAAAATAAGCTAGGATAGGTGCTTTGGTAAATATATTTTTAAGGTCTTAAAACGCCTTCTTGTATTTAGGCGTTTAGATAAAACGTAGATATGTTTTTCTTCCTTTTACAGAAAGGCCCTTTGTTTGCATTATTGCTGTAAGTAGTACTATAACACCTAAGAAGTTGTATATAAATTTTTAATAGAAGTTGGCGAAACCGAGGAAGGCTTATACGTCCTTAATGCAGTTAGGGATTTACCATTCCGTAATTATACGTACCTTCTTAGGGTCCATACGGACACCCTTAGTAATAATAATTAGTCCAAGGTATTTTACTTCTATAACTAAGAATTTGTACTTCTTTAGATTAATATAAAGTCCTGCGTCTTTAAGGCGCCGTAGGACCTTTTAAACGTGCTCGGTATACTTAAAAGGGTCGTCGCTATAAATAAGTATATCGTCTAGGTACGCAGAGCAGAAGTTATTAAGGTAGTCTTATAAGGCGTTATTAATATAGCTTTAGAAGCTGCCTGGGCCGTTATATACGCTAAAGGGCATAATGGTATATTTAAATTGGCTAAAACGCGATGCGAATGCGGTTTTCTATTCATTACCTTCCCGTATTTGGAGGCGGTTAAAGGCGGCGATAATATTAAGCTTGGTATAGATTTTGGCTTAGCTAAGCCGCTTAAGAGTCTTATGTATAAGTAGTATAAGGTATTGGTTCTTAATTATAATAGCGTTAAGTCCTCTGTAGTTAATGTAGAATTAAATACCTCCTCCTAGCTTCTTAGCAAGGAGGATAGGGGCGGCTGCTGGGGATATACTGGGACGAATGAACCCTTTGTTAAGGTGCTTATTAATATACTTTTTAACAACTAGAAGTTTGTCTTTTGACATTAGGTAGGGTCTCTTATAGGGTAGCATTTTTTCTTATTTAATATTAATGGCATGGTTATTAGGTTGATGTAGGGGGAGTGTATCTACGCTCTTTTATAAGCATATATTAATAAAGTTATAGTACCTCTTGGGGAGGAGCTTGCGGAGTTTCTTATTAGTAAGTCCTTTTTTAAGCTTTATAAACTTCTTAAAGTCTAAGGGTGAAAGTCCGTAGAGTTCTACAGGGGCATTATTTGCTGAGAGGTCGACTATGTCTATCCTATTACTATAGAGGATGTAGTCCTGTTCTTTATTAAGCTTATATAGTTGTGATTAGGAGGCTGCGGTAACAGTTCAGCCTTTCCTACGTACTATGCGGTAGAAGGCCGCGGCACTTATATAGTAGCAGTTGGTTATAGGTAGGGTAATAAGGGGTTCCTTGGGTTGGTATCCTAGGGAGTAGGTAGAGGCGGCTAGGCTATATCCTAGGCAAGTCTCTCTACAATATTTAGAGTTAAAGGTTACTTCTCTCTTTTTCCAGTTAATGGCGGGGTTATGTTATTTAAGCCAGTTTATTCTAAGGATAATAGGGTAGTTAGCAAGTAGTATAATATAGGCCTAGAGCTCTTCCTGGTGCCCATTTATATCTAGGTAGAGTTGTGCCATATAGGTAATCTTCTGTGCGGTATAACTACCGTCGGCGAGTTATAGGGCGCGGGCTTTAGTAAGGGGTAAGGTAGGTAGGTTATAAGTATGCATAAATTAGGTATTTATAAATTTATTAGTAGCTCCGCAATTAATTATAGAACGGCTTTTATATTATTTTTTGGCAGTAATTCCTATTATAGGTAAAACTATCTGTTTCCGTCTATTTATCTTTACTAAGTTATCTATTAAGCAGGCCGATATATAGATCCCCTTATTATTAGGGCGTCCTAACCTACAACTTAGGGCTGGGACTTGGCGTTTTCCATTTTAGTATCCAACTCTACCGCTGTTGCTGCGTCTTCGTCTTGTACGGTAGTGGTATATAGCAACATATTTGGTATTCAAGGTACTAAATTAGGTGTTAGGTAGTGGCTGCTAAACCTAGCCATTAGGCAGTTTAGGCTATAGCTATAACAGCCTTCTTAATAGCATCTATAGTAACGCCTTAGCTTCTGGAGTAGCTTATATTCTCCGTCTAGTAGCTTCTATGGGAAGGTTGGTATAGAGAGGTCGATATTAGGACCAGTAGTATTGCTTAGGGTAGTAGGTGTTGGTAGTTTAGTAGGTCCGGAGGGCTTCTATAGGGAGGTCTTTAGGTAGGGGTTTATAGTAGCGATCTAATTTAGTTGTTGTTTAATCTTCCGTATGGCTGCTACCATATTATAAATATCATTATAGTTGTGGCTGGCGGCTGCGTAACTAAGGTAATAAGTGACTTTTTTAAGGAGATCTTCCTGGTCTTCAGTATCATCTTAGGTGAGGGCTCTGGTGTATTTCTAGAATTTGATATAGAACTTATTAAATAATTCAGTAGGGCTTATCTTTAGGGCACGTAGTTTAGCTCGGTTGGTGGCCAGTAGGTTATAGTCGCGGTATATTAGGTTGAGGTTATTAAGGACTTCTTAGTGGGACTGCTACTTCTAGGGGCCGTTAGTCTCCCATTAAGCGAGGAGTCTGTTAAATGGTGTATCCTTTATTCGCCTAATAATGTAGCCAATCTTAGTGTCTTTTATAGGAAAAAGGCAGGCGCTCTAAGTTAGTTTCTTGCGGATTTGCATCTTCTAGTAGCTATATTCTTTGCGGTCTCCCTAGAAAACTAGGGGATTAGGGTAACGTGCATTAGACCCTATAGTAGCAGCTTAGGTTTAGTCGTTATGGCTTTCGTCGTCGCTTTAGTAGGGGTTCCTGTTAGATAAGGCTGCTTAGCGCTGACCCTCCGTTAAGCGTTGAGTAGGTGAAGTTGCCAGGGGCGTAGAGACTTAAGTGGCGTTATATACAGTAGAGAGGTGTCTGGCGTTATTATAAATATACTTATTAAGCTGAGATTGTAGGTATTTAATTGTGCCTTCTCTTTTAGTAACTATAGCAATAAGTGCGATCTTAGCCTTCTTTAACTGTTGGATGTCGCGTTTAGACACACGGAGGTTATCTTCGGTTTCTTAACGCGTGTTATCGGCGAGCGCCTTGCGAGCTTGTAGGTCTTGGATAATATTATGATCTTGGGCAGCACGCATCTCGGCTTATATAAGCTTTAGGTGGTAGTTCTGTAGAAGGCAGTAGCATTTATTGGGTTCTTATACTACCATTTTTGCGAACGTCTTGGCGTCTCGTATTTTGATTTCAATAGGTAGTAGCCCTTCTGCTTGCTTATCCGTAGTTATATAGTCAATAAAAGATAAGATATTGTCGGTATCCATCTCCTTAGGGGTTAGGGCTGATAAATTAAATTCTCCTGGGATTAATTGGCGTCGTAGGTTGAGTATAGGTACTGGATTATTCTTTAGGTTTGACATAGTGGCTAGTAAGGAATATTGTCTTACTATCATGGGTTCCTTGGAAGTATAAAGTAAGGTAACTTATAGACACGCTGCTTCTAGCAGCGCCTGCAGTATTACAGAGATGTAGAATTGGTCGTAGGCTAAGCGTCGGTGGTAAAAAGGCGCAACGTAATGTCACGGGGTGGGGGCAGCGGCTACAAAACGTATGTATTCGAGGAGTCTATAAGACGTTGCGCGATCGATCGTAAGGGTCGAGGGCGTAAGGAGGTGATATACCTACGCGTAGCTGACGTAAGCTGTACGCGAGGTGTACGCGAGGGTACGGGGCTCTCCTATAGAGGCCCCTGCGGTGGGGTTCCGTGACAATAGATTAGTTCTATTTATAGGTTGTTAATGTCTAAAACTATAAGCCGTTCTTAGTATAAAAGCAGTCCGTCTTCTATTTCTAAATTAGGCTTACCTTTTATAGCTTAGTCACGGAGGACTTTTAGGGATTTGGCTATGCGGTTTGTAAATAAGATATGGTTAATTAGTCCTATTAGTTTATCTAGGATTTCTCCTTCTATAGGCGCTAGCTTATTTTATTTAAAGCTTAGTTCCTTAAGGATATATAGGTTAAGCTGTTTGGGATAGAGGAGGGCATATATCCAGTGCTAAGCCTTTAGCTTATCCTATGGTTCTACGTCCTATTCCCTCTAGGTAAGGGTATTAGCTTTAGAATTTTGCCTACTAGGGTAGTATATAATTATAAAGAAGAATTAGAAGAGTATTTTAGCCTACCTAGCCTATTAACCGGTAAGCTGCATTATTATTAATAAATACTTAAGGGCTTTATAATTAGTATAGACTTTAATCCAAGAGTTTGTGCTTTTAAGCTTTGCGCGCCATTAAGATAATAATAATATAATAGCCAGCATTTCCTTATTATGCACTTTATAGTTATACTCTACTAGGGCTATTATCTTTAAGAAGAATGCAATAGGATATTACTTACTATCTAAATATAACTGTAAGAGAACCCCTAGTACTACTTTGTTGGAGGCGTCTGTTTCCAGCATTAATTTAAGGTCTAGGTTATAGTGACGGAGAATTAGGGAGGAGATAAGTTGGTCCTTTAACTCCTTAAAAGCTTCTATATAATTATTATTAAAAATAAAAGGCATATTGTTTTTAGTCAGTTATATAAAAGGCTTAGCCATAACTTTATAGTTATAGATAAACCAATAGTAAAAGTTACAGAAGCCTAGAAAGGACTAGATTCTTTTTATAGTATAATGGGGTTTCTAGTTACGGATTGCCTTAACCTTCTTAGGGTTAACTTTAATTCCTTTTATACTAATAATAAACCTAAGGTACTTTATTCACTTTACTCCAAATATATATTTTTTAATATTAACTTATAGACCTATATTCCGCAGCCTCTCTAGGACCTTCTTAACGTAAACTTAGTGCTTAAGTTTATTATTTAAGTATATAAGAATGTCGTCTAGGTATACTGTATAGAATTTATTAAGGTAGTTAAAAAGAACATTATTTATATACCATTGGTACGTGGCTAGCCTATTTATTAGTCTAAAGGAAGGACTTTATATTTATAAGAACCGTAGCCGGTATAGAATGTTATTAGATTTTCTAGTATAGAGTCCATCCTAATTTAGTAGAAAGCTTAGCAGACGTTAAGCTTAGTAAAGATTTTGGCTTGGCTTAGATGTATAAGGGTTTTATTAATTAGGGGGAGGAGGTAGCGATCTTTCTAAGTAATAGCGTTTAGTTTTTAATAGTTAATGCAGAAACAAAGGCCCTTATTAGGTTTCTTTATAATCAAAATAGGGAAAGTAAAAGGGGCCTAACTTGGTTTAATAAACCCCTTATAGAGGTTATTGATTAAGTACTACTTGGTTACTTTTAGTTCCTCTATAGTTTGCTAGTAAAGGGGGCTGTAGCCTAAAGAATTGTTAGCCTCTAGTTAAATCTTATAGTTATAGGTTTAGTAGGGGGGTAGTATATCTAGGGCTGCTTTTAAAAACGCCTCTCTATAGCCTAAGAGGTATATAGGGAGGAGGCGTTTAACTAGCTCCTTATTAGTTTCCTTTACTAGCTCTTCTTCCTTCTTATTAATGATCTAGTTAATTTTATATAAGCTAGTTATAAAGACCTTATTGTCCTTCTAGTATATATTAAAGTGGAAACCTATAGTACTAATTACTGCGATGTCTACTATAGGGGGGTCGTGTGATAGTAGGGGTGTCCATAGCCTAGGGGGCCTTTGGCATATTAGCGTTATCTTTACTCCCTTTAGCTCTCGTTGCATCTTCCAAAGGTTATCCTCTATATTCTATTAGTACGTCCTCTTCCCCATTAACCAGATCTCCGCAATTTAGAAGTCGTCTATATTATTATCTATTCCACTTCTATAAGTAAAGTCCTCCTTAACTATAGTTCTTTAGGGGAGTATCCTTATTAGTACAGAGTTCCTACCGGCCTTGCGGCGGGCATCTTCTTAAGTAAATGCTAGGTTGCGGTCCCTAACATCCTACTAATAGATAGGGTCAGCCTTTACAGCTAATATCTTGCGGTTAGTACAGATTTCTCTAATAAAGAAGGATAACTTTGGTCTATTTTCTAGCTAAATAAACTGTCTTTATTAAATATTTAGCCAAATATTAAAGTAGGACATCTATTTTTGGCTGAGGATTATATTATAGGACCCTAGGTCTAGAATATAAAAAGGGATACTAAATTGGCGCCGTCCATTAATAGCGATATATAGCTTTAAAACGTAGGTAACTGGCTTACTAGCTTAGCCGCTATGGCCTTTTACTTAGATAGGCTTCTCTAGTTAGGTAGCATTTATATTTAAGAACTTAGTGTTAGTATGCTTTAACAACGTGCAGAATATATATATCACAATGATATGTACTATGCGGTGTTGTAGATGGATGTTGTCTTTTTAATATGAAGAAGGGTGAGGAACTTAAGGTTCCTTACTACGCTAGTGCCGTGGTGATATGTGATGGCAACTTGCCTTACGTAACGGCAACTTGCCATATATGGCGGCAATTTGCCTCCTATTGCAATGCAATATATTCTAGCTACACTGGGAGTACTTTAGAAAATGTGGAGGACTAGTATTCTATAACTGTGCAGTTTAAAAATCTATATATACGCTTCTTTTTCTTTTCTTCCTTCCTTCCTTCCTTCCTTCCTTATGCCTTTATATTAGTGCTATTGTTAGTAGCACGTTCTACCCATTCTACTGTCTTTAACTTGATTTGGTTTGTGTTAATAAGTCGCTTAAGAGCTAATAATGGTTTGCTTTTAGTTATAGCGTCTATAGGGTTACTGTCTCCATTAATCCACTTAACTTTAGCTATTTCGCGTCTTTTATATGACTGACGTAGGTATATAATATTAATCATAAGTCTCTTCTCCTGTGTAGTTCCTAGTTTAACGAGGCATTTGTAAATTAACTTTAAATTAGTGTAAAGGATAAGCGGTAGGCTAATGTTAAGTTGCAATTTAACTGTGGCCTTAATTACAGCACCGATGTTAAAACCATGGGCCATAGCATATAATTTGGAGGCTAGTACGCTTCTAGTAATTCTCTTACACTTAACTAAGGACCAGTAGACGATGTTTGCCTTATTTAATAAGTCTGCTAGTACTAGGATGTATCTAATCTATAATAAGAGATCCTTATTGTTTACAAATAAGGAATTAGTGAATATAAGTAGTTATAATATCTCTGTGTTAAGTTTAACAAAGTTTAAACCTCTTATTAGGTTCTCAATTTGCCACTAAATCCTCTTATTAAGCAGTTTTACGTCTTTTTCGTCAGGGTTGATTACCTGGGCAGCGTAGGATAAATCAAAAGAAGCTTTAGGCTGGCATATGGACGCAATATAAGCTCCTCTTGCTTATTGGGCAATGTATTGGTCCTTAAGTGTGAGTGCTATATAAATAGTGCCTCTAGAACTAGTTGTTGTAATAGCTTCCTTAATATTAACAAGGGTTAAGTTCTGGCATTAGCGCTCCTATATAAGCGTGATTATATAATCCTATTGTTGGATAATGCCTCCGTTAAACTTAATTGGGTATTCCGGCGTAAGTTGTTTGCGTTCCTTAGTTAGGAACTTAGCTTTCTTAATCTTCTCCTATTCTGAAGCTGCAAAGACTGAGTTGGCTAGTAGGAGGGTGTTATTAGTCTATAAACCAACTATTCCGAAATTTGTGGGGTTGTTAAGGTGGAGTAAGTAGGGGTTATAAGTAGATTGGCTCATGTTTAGTTCTTTAATATAGTGGTTATAGTAAGTCTTAAACCAATAATTGCCTGCCTTAGGAATGCCGTATAAAGGTCTAACAACCTTTAGAATTATGCCTTGTAAGACTCTAAGTGCCGTACTAAGTTAAGAGGTGCCCTGATATAGAAGTCTCGATTTAGTTTTATAGCTAATTATATATAGGCCTGTGAAATATCTCATAAGTAGAGATGTGTGCCACTGTTCTAAGTTATGGCCGTAATACAGAGAATAAGGCATTGGCTGACTTGTTGGATTATAGGTAATTGGGTTAATATAAGGTCTTTTTCTAGGTTATTATATGCCTGTATAACTAGTCTTAACTTCTTAAAGGCTTTATTAGAACTAGGGTTTTTAATCTTATTAACAAATCTAGAGTTAAATACTCTGTTGCTTTATGGTATATCTTTAGGGTTAACTAGTTCGAAAACTCCTTTCTTAAGTAATCCCTTAATTTCCTTCTAGCGTGATACTATAAACTGATTGGACTTTATAAGTTGATTATTATCCTCATCTTATAGATATATTAAAATGTTCGCGGCACTAGCTTTAATAGGGTACTTATATAGTCTACCTCTTCCACGCTTAATGGGTTAAGGTCCAGGCTTAATTTAAGGTAGGGGTTTAGGTTTAGTTTAAGGTAGGGGTTTAGGCTTAGTTTAAGGTAGTTTACTTTTATTGTCTTCTAGTTACATATCCTCTGTAATCTTAGGGTCTACTAGATATGGTTTCATAACCATGCTGCGGAACTTGGTGGGTCCGTGGGGAAGTTATATAGTACAGGTCTCATTTTTAATGCTAAGTAGGTTGTGCGGACTAGACCAGTAGCTAGGTTAGCCTGTAGGTCCTTCTCTCTATACTAATACAGGTGAGTTAAGTGGTAGGTTATAGATTGCAGTTGTTTTGGGTTTGTTGCGCATATTAAGGGTATCTGCCACTTGGCGCTTAGCTCTAAGCTTCTTAACTTCTTCTATAGCCTTTTTAAGAGCTGCTGCTCGTTATATAACTGTAGGGTTAGGTGCGTCGGATTCCACCATATATAGGTAAGCTCCGAATACTAGTAAGGTGGGTATAAGACCGTTAAGGCCTGTGGAATTGTTGATTGCTTTAAAGGCCATTTATAGGGCTATATCCTTACTGATATCTGGCAGTTTTGCAGTAATGATATGGTATATGCGACGGAGGGGGCTATGGTAGCGTTCTACCATTCCAACTAAATTATGGGCTTTGATAGGTATACTTCTTATAACTATTCTAAATATTATGGCGTATTGTTTAAATTCCTTACTTATAAAATTCTTGCCTGTATTATATGTGATAATATCAGAAGGTCCTAGGTATATGTTAATCTAGCACATTCGTAATACATCCCATATATGCTTGGCGCTGATGTTTTGCAGCCATCTGCTAGCTTGAAATTATGTTCCTTTATTAACAATATATAAAAGGGGTGCGCTATTAATATATATAATATTAACCACGATTAAATAGTTGAAATTAATATTATTATATAAGGTAAATCTAAATCTACTAGGCGACTTTCCATGTTTTTAATAATGGTGGTAGTAGCATGTAAGATGATCTAAGGTCTTGCTGTTAATATTATGCCCTAAGCGTTTAAGTATTTATATAAGACGCTCAGCTAAAGGGTGGCCAAAACGGCAATGCAGTCGCTTTAATTCTATATTGGTGAGGTAGTAGGGGTTTTGTTTAAATGACTTAGTTAAATAAATACACAGGGATATATTCCAAAGTAGGAAAGGGTGGCCAAAGCGACGTATAACGGGTACTTCGCTCCGAGGGGTAATTAGCATATTTTTTAGGTTGTTGTAGTATACTTATAGGTAATCTATGTCTGCCAAGTAAAGTAAAAATGGGGTGTTAACCTTGATAATATAAAACTCGATTATGCTAATTAGGGTAATTACTTTAGCTGATTTAATTAATAAGGTTGATCTAATGCCGAACTGTATATTAACTATGCCTTATATGGTGGTATTAAGCTATACATTAGTATCAAGTCTCTGGAATGCCAAGAATTGGCCATATCCTGCTATGGATTGTTTGGATGCTCCTATGTTAATTATTATACCTATAAACTTGTCTGCAGTATAGCGGGACGTGGATATGGTTGTATTGTAGGTAAAGGGGTCCTAGTCGGTTATAAGAGGTACTATATTATCTATAGTTGTGACCGAATGGCCAAAGGCTTTATTAGCTAGGGTGGCGGCTATAGAAATTGCTTTCTGCTATTCTACTTGGCTAAGGGAGGTATAGTAGTAATTAATATTTAGTTGTGAGTTCTTATCAGTTGCCTTATAACTTGCATTAATAGTTAGTGCTTAAAAAGCTTCCTTAAGCTCTTCTTCTAAGTTAGTATCGTTATCCTCGTAATTTATAATATATTGGTTGTCGAATTTGCTAAACCTGTCTCTATTAGCAGTTCTAAACTTGGCTTTAGACTCTTCTTACTCCTCCTTAGTATATCTCTATAAGCGACATCCTTCTCTGTTATATATAAAGCAACGTGGTTTCTTTCGGTTGCGGTGTATAGGGGGTTGTTACGGTTGCTACGGTTATAGTTATTATCTCTTTTATAAAACCGTTGGTCTGTAAAGAAGGCTTATATCTTCTCCGTATACTCTTTTTTATATGCTATAATGGACGATTGAAGTTTGTTAATAAGGGCTCCAAGGTTATCCGGTGGGTTAGAGACTGTATATCTGCATACTAGTATTCCCTGGCAAGAAGTGACGATTTTGTTGTAAAGGAAGTCTATAGTTTGTAAGGTAGGTCTAAGGCTATACTATAGTTGATAAAGTCTGTAGATTAATAATTAGAGATATTTGCTTATTAACTTGTCTATATTTCCTGCTATTACTATTATAAGTATAATGGTGTTCCACTTGTTTAGGTTCTTGTGTTAAAATCCTAGTCCTTTAAAGAAATTCCGAAGGTGCTCGTAAGCTTTAGCAAATAGTAGGCGGGATAGTTGGTTTGTATAGAAGTGGTCCAAAGCTAGTCCTTTTAGCATAGTAGGGAATGCCTTAAGGTAGGCTTCTTGGGGTACGTCCGCTTAATTGCAGATATTATAGAATATTGTTAATTTGTAGTTAAGGCTTTTATTCGTGCTACCGTATTTCTGCTCCTCTGTGTATATCTTGGCTGCGTTTGCAATTTCCTTGCCATAGCCGGTTATAGTAATAGGGCGGTTCTCCTTATCTATAGATTGTACGTGGAGTTGCTGTGTTGTTATTATAGGTTAAGGCGTAGCAGATAGTATAAAAGTGGACGTAGTCGTAGATTAAGGTATAATAGATAGTGTAAAGGTAGAGGTAGTCAGTGTACCGGTTGGTTGGGTTGCGGTAGCTTTAGCTTATTATTGCTCCTCTAAGGTACCCTCTATTATGTATACCTTAATCGATCTTAATAGCGTTGGTCTGTACTTATTATTGGCTAATTTAATTATCTCTCTACTCTATTTAGTTTAGTCTTCTTCTTATACTATATTATGTAAAGACTAAGGGAGTGTTTTATTTTATTTATGGTTAATATTAACCTATACTCCTCTGATATTTAGGCAGTCACGTAGTTGCTAAAGCTAGTATAAGGGGATTTGCGTAAAGATATTAACTATAAAGTCCTTAAAATCTCCCTAGAACGATTCCTAGAGTATTAAGTTAAGCTAGTTGTGTATCTCTGTGTATAGGTATATCTTGTATCGTAGGTAGTTAGTTAGTTTATCTTTAGAGGCTTCTATTAGGTTAATCCTATTTTCCTATTTAGCTGCTTCTTCCTTCTAGTCTTTCTCTATTCCTGACATCTTGTTTATTATGTATTGTTTAGGTAAGTGAGGGTAAAGGTGAGGGTGTTCGAAAGGTAAAGGTAGGGAAACGGTTAAGGAGGCGGTTAAGGAGGCGGTTAAGGAGATGGTTCGAGTTGATTAAGTAGGGTAAAGTGCTCTGCGCAGTAGTCTTCTGAAATAGATAGAACGAGATGTCTAGAAGTCGTTGTGGATACTAGATAAGTACTCCTAGGTGGTTTCTCTTCTTCTCTTCAACTGAAATAGGCTAATATAAAAGGTGGATAAGTACAACTATCTTCTAATCTGCTGTAAGGTGGATAGTATAACTGTCTTCTAAGCTACCTGCGTGTTTCCTGATCTGTGCGCGCTTACTAATTAGTGTTGGTATGCTTTAACAACGTGCAGAATACATATATCACAATAATATGTACTATGCGGTGTTGTAGATGGATGTTGTCTTTTTAATACGAAGAAGGGTGAGGAACTTAAGGTTCCTTACCACGCTAGTGCCGCGGTGACACGTGACGGCAACTTGCCACACGTGGCGGCAATTTGCCTCCTATTGCAATGCAATATATTCTAGCTACACTTAGTAACGTTATTTGCATAAGCAGTATTTATAAAGGCAAAGCTATTTACTCTAGTATTAATAAGGGCAGTAGTATTAACTCTATATCTATTTTAAGATACTATATATAGAACTATAAAGTATTTTCTGCCTATTAGCTAACTTAGATTAATCTTATTAAAATTAATAGGATACCCTAGGGGGGAGTCTTTCCCTAGAATTCTTCTTTTTCCAACTTATTAGACATTTCTTCTTCCTCTATCTCCTTAATATTACCTATATCCTTTAGCTCTGGGCAGGATAAAGTAAAGTAACTATCCCTTCTACAATTAAAGTATATAACTATAGCAGTGTTAATTAGGGTGTTGCGATAAGCATTGGCTAGAGGTGTAATACGTAGCGGGTTAGATAAGGCTTACGGGTAGGCAGCTGTGACCGCTTTTAATATAAGGGCGGTTATAGTTTATCTTCTAATGCTAGCTCCTATTAGTACAGTAGATAGGTTACAGTTACTATAGGGCCGCTTTAGTTAATTAGAATAAGCATTAATTTGTTTTAGTCCTAAATCCAGCAACAAATATTAGGCTGTAAGTCTTTAGTAGGTTAGTAAGTTATTTAAGGCTACCGCGATCTTCTCTTATAGTTGGACTATTAGCCTATTATATAGGTCTAAACGGTAGTTCTTAGGGGGAACCTGGCCTTTGCCCGCTAGGTATAAGAATTAAGTCTAGAACTTAGTAAAGGATTGGTTTAATTTTATTATTAGGCGATTATAGTTATAACAGGCACCCTGTACTTTATTTAGATTAATATAAATAGTAGCCAGATGCTATATTATCTTATTAGAAGATATAAACTAAATAGGTAACTTGTCCTTAAACTTAGCCTAGAGGTATTACTAGGCATCCCTAATAGTTTAACCAAAGAGGTAGAGCATTTTAGCTTCTTTAGAGGGAAAATAGTTATGGTTAATATAAAGCTTTCCTTACACCTAGGTTCTCCAGTTTTTAAAGGTCGGGTCTATGCCGTCTAATAATAGTGGGGGGTTAAGGAGCATAACGGACGTTAATTATTTTATTATCGTGTCCGTACTCTCTAGTATATTATATTTGGTTAAGTAAATAGGTTAACTGAGGCTTTATAAAGGGGAGGCTGGGCTATTTTATAAGGTAGCAAGGCTTTCTAGGATCTCCTTTAGAGTCTTTTATATACTCTAGGCTTAAAGACAGTTAACCTTCTAATTGGCTGCAAGGGCACAAATCTGCCCATGTATATCTGTAATGTTATTATTATCTTTAATTTCTAATCCTAACTGGATCTCGTGTTCCTCTTAGGTAAAAATAGGTCTTTTAAATAAGCTTACTTTAGGTGCTATCGTTAGCTTCCTAAGGTTTATTAGAATTATATAATTCAGTTTTAATTCTAGGGTTTTTTTAGGGGTGCAGGTTAAGTACAGTCTAGCCTATAAAGTAGGATATTATTAAGGGCCTTCTTAGGCGTAGTAGTATAAGTTTTTTAATGTCTAAGTATACCGCATTGACGCATCATTGCAGACGAAGGTCTTCTTTTAGGGTAGGATATTATTAAGGCCTTCCCAGGCAATATAGGGGGAGCTTAGTATAATGTAACGGGCTTGTATAAATGCTTCTAAGCCAAAGCTTGTAGATTGCTACTATACAAGAATACTAAGCTAAGGAGAAAAAGAAGACTAGTAGAGACTAGTAAGATATAAAGGGTTGTTAAAGCGCTAGTAGTAAGCGAGCTAATAGCAACTTGGCAGAATATGGTAGAATTTGGCAGATTGCCTAGAAAACGGCAAATTGCCTAGGAAACGGCAAAGTAGCAGGTGACGCGCCCTAACACTATTACACGATGTCTACTATAGGGGTGTCCGTGGCCTTGGGGGCTTTTAGTATATTAGCGTTATCCTTACTCCTTTTAGCTCTTACTGTATCTTCTAAGGGTTATCTTTTATGTCCTATTAGTACGTTCTCTTCTATATTAGCCAAATCTTTGCAATTTAGAAGTTGTCTATATTACTATCCGTTCCACTTCTATAAGTAGAGTCCTCCTTAACTATAGTGCTTTAGGGGAGTATTATTGTTAGTACGGAATTCCTACCGGCCTTATGGCGGACATCTTCTTAAGTAAAGGCTAAGTCGCGGTCTCTAATATCCTATTAATAAATAGGGTCAGCCTTTACAGCTAATGTCTTACAGTTAGTCTAAATTTCTCTAATAAAGGAGGGTAATTTTGGTCTATTCTCTAGCTAGACAAACTGTCTTTATTATATATTCAACCAAATATTAAAGTAGGATATCTATTTTTAGCTAAGGATTATATTATGGAACCCTAGGTCTAGGATATAGAAGGGGATACCAAACTAGTATCATCCATTAATAGCAATATATAGCTTTAAGATATGGGTAACTAGCTTACCGGCTTAGTTATTATAGCCTTTTACTTAAATAGGCGTCTCTAGTTAGGTAGCATTTATATTTAAGAACTTAGCAACATTATTTATATAAGTAGTATTTATAAAGACTAAGCTATTTGCTCCAGTGTTAATAAGGGCATTTATATTAACTCTATATCCATTTTAAAATATTATATATAGAACTATAAAGTGTTTTCCACCTATTAGCTAACTTAGATTAATCTCTTTAAGATTAATATGATACCCTAGGGGGGAGTTTTTCCCTAGAGTTCTTCTTTTCCTAACTTATTAGATATTTCTTCTTCCTTTATTTCTTTAATATTACCTATATCCTTTAGCTCTGGGTAGGATATAGTAAAGTAACTATCCTTTCTATAATTAAAGTACATAACTATAGCAGGGTTAATTGGGGTATTATAATAAGTATTAACTAAAGGCGTGGTATATAATAAGTCAGGCGAGGCTTAAGGGTAGGTAGTTGTGACCGCTTTTAGTATAAGGGTGGTTATAGTTTATCTTCTAACGCCAGCTCCCATTAATATAGTAGGTAAGTTCCAGTTGCTATAGGACCTCTTTAGTTAATTATAATAAGTATTAATTTATTTTAGTTCTAAATCTAGTAATAAATATTAGGCTGCGAGTTTTTAGTAGGTTAGTAGGTTATCTAAGGCTACCATAATCTTCTCTTATAGTTAGACCGTTAACTTATTATATAGGTCCAAATAGTAGTGTAGTGGGGTAAGTTGGCCCACTACATTTAGCATCCAATTTGGGTATGGTTTCGGGAGAGCATAGGCCTCCTATAGGTATATAGATTGGCCCGCGGCCTCAGAGTCTTTAACAACTCAGACAGGCTCAACGGACAGTTTAGGGGGACACAATACACTCTTTTTTTTTTTTCTTACTAACTGCTTTCCTACTAATTTCTACTGACTGACTACGACCGACCAACAGACTAATAGTACACTAACTTCTCGTCTAGAGAGAGACCTTCCCTCCTATATACTTTATGGCATTCTATGTAGGGACGACGGTAAGCTCTTTAGATTAGAAGTCTAGCACTCTATATATAGGAGACACGTAGGAACGTGCTGCAGCTACGGAAGGACTAAAAACTGTTAAGTTACTGCTACTAAAAGCCGTTAAGCCACTAATAGGTGCGGAAATTAAGCACGGAAATTAAGATAAGTTAATAACACTTTTGGAGATTACTATCCAAGATCTATGTAGATAGAATAGATAACTAGGAGTAGGAATGCGAGCACAGGGTATAGCAGGACGGAGGATAAAAGAGAGGGTTATAATATATTAGGACCAGTAGAAAGAAGTCTTTAATTTTTTATTTACTATATTTGCAACGGTCTATATAATTCTTCTTACATTTATATAAGCCTCCCTTAAATTTATAAGAGCAATGGCGATAGGACTAATAAAGGGAATACTAGGGATGCTAGGTCCATTCTATAATAATAGTAGAGAATAAAGTAGGCAGCCTATTAATCTATAAAGTTTTCCTAACCTAAAGGATACAGTATTAGACCTAACTCCTATAACATCTAGAACTAATAACCTTTAGTAGAGAGAGGATAAGAACTAGGAGGTCAACTTACCTATCTTAGGAGAAACTGCAAGTCCGTTACCTTATAATAAACCACTAATAGAATAAGATAAGGTATATATTATAGCCTAGCCTATACTAGCTCTAGGGACTCTAGGGACCCCTTACTTTACAGGATAAAACGTATTATAATTTATTAAACAGTACAAGCGACTGTACATCCAACACCGTGTTACGGACAATAAGAAACATTATAGACTTCCAGAATATTGTGATAATTAAATAGGGACCTAAATCCAAAGCCTGCCTAAGTTTATTATTAGCAAATAGACGGAACTTGTAAAAAAGCTTTAAACAGACTACCAAGGAAGTAACTACTTTTAATAAGTTAAGACGGTAGAATTCTTAGAAGCTTATATACTGTAGTACAGGAATAACCCACCTAGTAGTATACATAAATACTATAAACAATTTATACTAATTTCCTAGAAGGCTACTAAGGCTAGCAATTTAGAAAACCATAAATAAAGATACTAGTTTGCAAAAGAACTCCTATTTAAATATTAAAGATATATTATAACTAAGATAGGAGCTAACCTAGATAAACAAGAGTTTTTTAACTTCTATCTGCTAAGGAAGGCTATAGAAGATAGGCTTAATTTATATAAGGGCGTAGACTGCCTATTAATAATAAACCCTAAGGAATAAGGTCTTTGTTAGCTAGTTAGATAATTCCGTAATTAGCAACCGGTTATGTTAAACTAGAGAGAGGCTGCTCTTTAGCTACCTATAATCTCTTAGCTAAATAAGTTGGCAAGTACCCGTTAAATAATATAAGAGATAGACCCTAAGTTAGAGAAACTTACTAGTTAACTCCAGAGGCTTAATCTTAGGACAGTTAAATTAGTAGGTATTGCGTCTTTAATGCCATTTCTTAATAAAATTCGCTAAGATCTAATACGGTATACGCAGCTCCTAAACTAAGCATTAGTGCGTTAAGAATAAACGGGTCTATAACCTGTAATAAATAACAACGGGCTACTACTACTATATAGGAGGGCGCTATAAGAGCGATATAAGCCTAACCTAGGAAGGTAAAGAGAACTAGGAAATCTTAGCGCGTACTAGGTACAAGCTAAGACGTGTTATAGATATAGGGGTCTTTATTATTTTATTAACTAATACCTAATACTTTAAGAACTAGTCAACCATAGGTTTCTATATATAAATAAGTATAACCAAATCTATACTGGAATATGTAAGCGCCCAGGAAATCTAATTCCGTATTTACCGAGCAATAATAGGATTTAGTTTTTTAAGGACTAGCTAAGGTAGAATATAAATATTAATCCTAATGCGATAGCAACAGCAACAATAATAGGCGTCTAGCTAGCGGCAGCCTTAGTAGAGTTTATAAAAAGTAATGGCGCTAAAAGTAAAGAAGAGCTCGGTAAGTTCTGGGAAGATATATATTAAGTAGAGTTAGTATATATTAACTCAGTAGGAGCAGCAACTTAGTTACAGCCTATAATACAGTTATACGATCTTAGGAAACTATAAGGGGACATTAGAGTAATAAAGCCGCCCCTAAGACCGTCTAGTCTATAACCGGCAACAATTTAAAATATATAACTAGGAGAATATATCTAAATCGCACTATAATTATAACGGCAGGCTCCTTAACCGCCAACAAATAATAATAAGATTAATAAAATAAACTATACTAAATAGCTAAGAAGACAAACGGAATAAGAGATGGATATAATAATAACTGCTAAAGCACCACAACTAAAGCCAGTTAGGATAATAGATATACTAAAAGGAAACATCCTAAGCCCAACTATAATAGCAGATAAGATCTTATTAAAAACTATTAAAGTTACTATTAGTAACTGCCTTATATATATGCCCAAAGTTGCAAAATTATTCTTTAAACCTCTTTTACTACCCCTTATAGAGCCCTACTAATAAAAGTAAGAGGAAGTTAAAGCATCTATATTATTAGCGCGCCTAATATTTTATACTAATTAAACTAGCCTAATAACTGCTAAGGTAGACTAGATTAAACGGGAAGCTAAGTTTACCTAGTTTTAAAGATAATATCTAAAAGTAGAAGCGTAGATAGGAGACAAAAAGGTTAAATACTTAATTAACTCTAGAGCGGAACTTAACCTTATTAAGGAAAGTATGGCTCTATAACACGGACTGCCGATATTAAGTCTACCTCTATAGTTATAAGGCGTATATCTAACGTCTACTAATAGGACTTAGTTAGAGTTTATTAGATTGGTATATGCGGCCCCTATAGTAATAGGTAGCGTCTTAATATCTATAACGTTTATTACTATAAGAGAGATATCACATAAAGTAATACTTAGTAAGCTATAGTTAGTAAGGGCTAGACTAGTAACGAATTAAACCATAATATACTAGGTATCTTACATTATTTAATTAAAAGATAGTAGGGTTAAAACAAGGTTCTTAACATTCTATAAGGATGCAATACTCTTTAAACCAGATAAAGGAATTAGTATAGATAGTAGTTCAGAAAACGTGTAACTAGTATAACCGCTAGGATCGTATCTAGGGTTACTTATAACCCAGCGTATTAGGATAAAGAGGGCGCTAAGGACAGAGAAGAGGGAAATAGAGTGCGATTTTAACAAGGACGTTTGCCATTTTGGATATCCGCCAGACATAGCCATTAACGGAAAGAAGAACATAATACTAGATAGAGAGAGCTTAATAATAAAACATTAAAGGAAGTCCTAAAAAAGCATATAGAAGGAAAGTAGAAGCTAGTATTTAAAGTAAAGGCTAGATCCCATATATATTAAATATTAAAGATAACAGATCTATTTATAATGTAAATAGAAAGTTATAGGAGTAAGGCCCAATAGAATACTATAAGTATAGCAACTGCATATAAATGAAAAGCGGATAAAGTCCGTCTAGTTAACTCGTCAGCACCAGATAGAACAGTTATAGGAGGCATAATAGAGTGGCGAGAAGTAGCCCTGCGTTAGTAAAAGGCGTTAATTTAAGGATTACCTCTTAGTCCATATAATTATTTCCTTAAGCTATAATACACCAAGCTGGCCTATGGCGCATAACTAAAGCCAGAACAATTAGAGCGTATAATTATAGGAGACATTTAGCTAAAAGAATAAGAAATCTTTAAGGCTATATTATTTAACCAAGAAGAGGCTCTGGTATAGGAGTTCTCTAAAATAGGTTATATTAGTAGGGACGTAACTCCACCATTAAAGATTAAGACTGTGCTATATAAAGTATAGCAAGTACCAAACTTTCCTATACTAAGGGCCCTATAAGAAGAGGTAATTAATATATTATAAGAATGACTAGCTTAAGGGACTCTAGAATATTATAAAAGCCTATATAGAAATCTATAGTTTCTTATAAGTAAAAAGGAGTACAAGAAGTACTAACTAATTAATATGGCGATAAATATTAACTAAGTAACTATTAGGGATGTAAATCTACCACTATATACTAATAAGTTCTCTAAGGAGTTTATAGGGTATAAGGTTATATCTCTAGTAGACTTCTTCTCTAACTATAACTAATTAGAGCTAGATATAGAAAGCAGGAACCTAACGGCCTTTATAATACCTTTAAGACTTCTATAACAAATAACGGTACCCATAAAAGGCACAAATTCGGTAGCCTAGTTTATAAGGACAATTACTAAGATTCTAGAGCGATATATCCTATATTATGCCTTGCCGTTTCTAGATAATATTATAGTAAAAGGACTATAGATAATATATAATAGAGAAGAGAGCCTTCTAGGCGTATGTAGATACATTCTGGAATATATTATATAGCTAGACGGAGTGCTTGCGGATTTAGAACGAGCTAGGTGTACAATCTTAGGCGTAAAGTCTTATTTCTATAAAGACAAGATTATAGTAGTTAGCTACCGCTATAATGAAAAGGGACAATATCTAAAAGAGTTAAAAGTTGCAAAGATTATTTACTAGAGAGACTGCGAAGACGTTATATCTGCCTAAGCATTCCTAGGAGTTATTATATATTACTAAATATGGGTAGAAGACTTTATAATAAAGGTAGAGCCAATCTTCTAATTACTATAAGTAAATGTTCTGTTTATATAGGGTATAGAGCAGATAGCTACTATAAAGACTTTAAAGCATGCAATTACTACTATACCCGCGTTAGTTTAACTGGATTATAGTAAAGGGGCTAGGCTAATTATTCTCACCGTTAACAGATGCAAGAATAGATAGGGGTACGGTCTTATATAACTAGACGTATAAGGTTATCGCCATCTATATTAATACGAGAGCGGCATCTGGTCTTAAGTGGAGCAGAAATATAATTTAGGAAAGCTTAAGTATTAGGCATTACTGCATATATTAAAGAAGTGTTAAGTATACCTATACGGCGTCTACTTTACAGTCAAGACAGATATAAATACCTTAGTCGCGTAACTAAATTATACTGCTACCAATTTACCAGGAGCCTTAATAACTTAATAGCTAGCATAGATCTAGTTATAGGACTTTAATATTAGATATATACTAGGGAAGAAGAATAGCCTAGCTAATAGGCTGTTATAACGGCTACTAGATGGCGAACGGCCTAACGAACTAACTAAGGATATTAAAGAATTTATTAACTGTAAGCTAAGTACTTTAGAATACACAGCTAGCCTAGTTAAAATAGAGGTGGATCTACCACTAGAGAACTTATATTTAGAGAAATCTTAAAAGATTATAAAATGGTTAGTAACCTTATAACGTTTAGAAGAAATAAATACTAAGGAATTTAAAAGATTTAAATGGTAAGTGCTAAAGTTCCTAGTGCGTAATTAATAGCTCTTCCGCTAATAGTTAAAAAATGTGCCAATGCGGAGGGTAATTAATAATAAGAATACTTAGTAAGAGATTATTAAGAGCCTTTATAATTAAAGTAGATATTATAGATAAGAAGGGACGTATTAGAGAGTCTTAAATTAATATTAGTGGCTAGGGCTATAGGATTAGATATTATAGCATATTAAGTTGTGCCTATAATGCTAAGGGCGGCAGTTAGGATAGGAAGAAGAAGTAATACACCCTATATAGAAGTCTACTTTATAGCAATAAGTAATAGTAGACATTATATTTATGCTAATAACCCGTCTTGGATTCTAATACCTAGCTACTACTTAAGAATATATATTTAGATAGGTGGAAGCCCAAGCCCTTTAAAAAAAGAATATAAAAAGTATAGCAAAGTTCCTCTATAAAGACGTTATCTGTAGATAGGGAGTATTTGGATAGCTTTCTATAGATAGTGGCGGAAAAAATGCTAATATAACCACTGCGCTCGCGGAGCTCTATAATATTAAAAGGGTTATAGCTTCTGTATATTACCCGTAGGGACAAGGCTTAATAGAGTAAGGGTATAAGCCTATAGTAGATGCTTTGGCAAAGATAGATAGCTTATAGCTAGACAATCTCTATACTATTTTATAGGTAAATAGAATAACTATTAAGTGGCCTATAGGAATAATGCTAGTAAGAGTTATATACGGATATAAGCATGTCCTTCCTATTAAACTCTACATACCTACTTAGTAAATACTGCCTTAGTAAATAGTTCAGACCACTATAGAGCTACTAGTACTCTATATAAAGTAGTTTAACTAAAGAGACGTAGATATAAAAGAGGCTATTATGTATATAAGACGACTAAGGGTAACAAATAAGGAGTACTTTAATAACACCTATTATATTCGCCAGGACAGATTTAAGGTTAGAGATATAGTTATACTCTATAATATATAGCTTAAGCAAGATTATTTTAGCAGTTATAAGTTAGATCTAAAATAGCTAGGCCCGTTCTATATACGTAAGAGTTACCTATATAAAGAATAGTACTTAATTAAGGATCTTGACGGCATACTATTCCATAACTAAACTTTAGGGAATATATTAAAGAAGTTCTACTAGCAATAGGTATCTAAAGTCCGCTAGGAAAACCGGCTTAACTAGTTAGGCAGGACTATGCTATAAAAAATAATAGCAGAGCTAGAGTCTAAGGAAGATATAATATAAAAATCCACCTATATTACAACGCCGCGTAGTTTAAAAAGTACGCGTTTTAGAAAGATTGTTTAACAGAACTAAGTATAAATTTTTTAACTAGGGGACAGTTAAGTTCTAAAGCGGGGAAGGGGACGTTAATAATAACCACGTAGCCTATTTATTTATTCGCTATATTTCCTAAAGCTCTTTCTATTTCTTATTTACCTTTTAGCTATAGGAATCTAATACGTATTAACAGTAAGTTAAGGGCAGAAGAATGTTTGCGTATAAATACCTAGATTCGTTTACTGTAAAGATATTAGTTCCGCTTACCGCCTTTATTAAGCCAATAGCGATTTTCCATGCCAGGTATAGAAAATTATAATTAGTCCATTTAGCAGTTAGAACCAGCAGAACTCTATACCACTACCTAGATTTAGTAGACTATTATAATTAGGAACCCTATTTAGAAATCCGCCTTCTTACCCTTAAATCTTAAAGATAGTTATAATTAGCTAAAGCGTAAACCAAATAGAATTAATAATAGCATATTTATTATGTCTTTATTAAGCAGACCGTTGGTACTATATAAAGGAGCTAAGTACTAGATTAATAACGTCCTTACAGAAGTTAGAGGCTTTGTAGTTAATTAGCGTCGCGTAGTGCTCGTCTAAATCTATAACAAAATTTTGCTCTCTTAGGAAAACTACGCAGATGCTACTAGTGTAGTAGTTAATTTTATTAATAACAATAGTAGGCTGTAGGCATCTTTAGGAAAGGACGCATTTATATTAATCTTTAGGAATATCTCTAACGTTAGTAAGATGGCTAAAGATTAGAGAAACCAGTATAATAAAGCTAGAGAAACTATCTAAAAGGCCTAGGGACAAGATGTCCTTAACGGACCACTTAAATATATAGTCTCCTATAACTTCCTCTCCGCTATCCAAAAGCTTGCAGTCTATTTACTTTCTAAAGTTACAGCAAGAGTTAATAAAGCGCTAGTTAAAAGGCTTAATTATTTAGAACACGGTATTAAAAGTACCACTTAACTATAGCTAGCCGATTTCGCGCTCGCGCCTACAAAGTTAGGAAGGGCAATATTAGACTAAGTGGTAAATAAGCATGGTTTAGGGAGATACTTAACTAGCTTTCTTATTCTAAATAAGGACCCACTACTAAGAAGTAGGAGATTAATTATAGTGGGACCAGAAGTTACTAATATTAGAATTAGATAAGTAGGAGAGAGCTTAGCTCTTATACTATAAACACATTTATAATATGCTTCCAACATAATAAATCTATTAGCTTTTTAGCCGTCAACACCTATTTAAGGAGGAGGTGTTAGTATTATACCAAGCCCGTCTTAATAAGGATCACCTATATTAGTTAACTCGCCTTTGTCTTTTATAAACAAAAGTATTCTTATAGCTAGAACGCCTATTAGCTCGCCCTTGCGGCTACTAGTATCCTCTTTAAAAAGGAATCTAAGGAGAGGGCTAACAGTTGCTTACCCAGAAGTAGGAGGGCTAGGAGTAGAATTAATATTTAATAAAAATGTTATTAAGCCTAGAGATAATAAGGAGTATATTAAGGAGACCATAAATATTATGGCGATACTCTGTTTAAAACAAGGGTATAACTACAAAGATAACGTGCTAGCTTATCTTAAAGCGTCCCTAAACCAAACTACTAAAATTAAACTAACCAAGGTTATAAAGCTCTTGTATAGTTAGTATTGGGTGGCTAGTTCTAACCTAGAGATATATAAGGTCTGCTAGATACATACACAAGCCATAGGAGGATATATAGGTTTGACAATAAAGGGTCTAAACTATGCCGCACTATGCTATAGACTCCGTTTAATATACCACACTTATAATTATCTTGGCATTATAAAGATAGATCCTACTATATACTCCTAGTTTAAAAAAGCTTATAGACCTCTAGTTCTATCCAACTCCTTAAAACCGTATAAGTTTATTTATAATTTAGCACTAAGGTTTTCCTATAATAGAGGGGCTTTACTTAATTAGATGCTATTACCAGACAACTAAGGTATATAGCAGCGAGACGGATCCGTAGTTTTAAACATATTTAGATAGTAGTGGGATTCTAGCATTTTAGCAATAATTAATAAAGAAATATATATATACCGTTATTACCAGCGTCTAATTAATAGACGGCTAAATTATAGATAGTTAAGAATAATGGTCTACGGTCTCTGCCAGTAGCTAATAAGATAAGATCCTAAATACTACCGTTTTTATTACGCTCTTAGGCCTAATAGCTAGTGGCAACTTATCTCCTATCCCTATTATATAAAATTCGTGGTTAAGGGAGACTCTATAGCTTTCCGTTATATTAACATAAACATTCCTTCTCTTATAGAGAGCGGGCGCGGTGCTGATATAATTTAAGGAAGCGTTTCTCTAGATAACAAGACTAAGGACAATTACATAGTTATCCTGCCTGGCATATATTATTACTTAGAGTTGTGGTGGGCAGATCTTAAAGCATAAGGATTAACTAAAGGCGATGGATTTATATATAAGATCTTAGATTAGGACTGGACCACTAAAGACATAGAAAAATACGCGACTGACTAGGTAGCTTAGCCATGCGAAAAAGGAGAGATATATATAACCATACCACACCTTCCTTATGGGGTGAAAGGACCTTTAACTAGGACCCGGTGAATAATGCTGCTATGGTTTGTTGGCGTTTAGGACGATTATAATAACCTTAAGGTTATGGAAGGAGGAACCTAGGTAGAGCTAGCAGATGCTTACTAAGACTTAAAAGCGCCGCCCTATACGCCATCTAGACATGCTAACCTTTATAGCGCAATCCTATATCGCTTCCCTGTAGCAGTTAAACTTATAGCTGCTAGCGCCTTATCTAACGCCCTTCTAGGTAGACAATAATAGGACTTTCTAGCGGTAATTTAAGATCATAATCTTCTTCTAACTGGTAATTAGAACGAAGTTGCGAAATGGATACATTCCTACCGTCTTAAAGCTGTTGAAAACTATAAGAATGCGTTTTAGATTATGTGTGCAGCTAAGATAGAGCGCTTTAACAGCCGCTTATACTTCTACTGCGTTAATAATAGAATCAACCCTTTAACTATTGCGGTAGATCTAAGTAGAGTGCCCCCTATTATTACAGAAGGATAGAGTTATACGGAGTTGCCTAAAGAGTTATAGAACAGAACTGAGTAAATGAAAAGATATAAAAGAGTAAGGTTATCTAAAAGCCGCCTATCTAATGTTGCTTATACTGTCTAACTAGGCGGATAAGAGCGGTCTTATTTAACCAGAATAGAGTCTCTTTGCTTACTATCTTGGGTTTATGGCAAGGGTAGGGAGCGCATGCGGTTACCTACTGCGCCTTTGTTTCAAAGATAGGGAGTTTTAGAGGTTGTTAGGGGACAACGACTTAGGTGGGGGAGGTATATAGTAGGGTAAGTTGGCCCACTACATTTAGCATCCAATTTGGGTATGGTTTCAGGAGAGTATAGGCCTCCTATGGGTATATAGATTGGCCCGCGGCCTCAGAGTCTTTAATAACTCGGACACGCTTAACGGACAGTTTGGGGGGATATAATACACTCTTTTCTCTTCTTCTTACTGACTGCTTTCCTACTGATTTCTACTGACTGACTACGACCGACCGACAGACTAATAGTACACTGACTTCTTGTCTGGAGAGAGACCTTCCCTCCTATAGTAGTTCTTAGGGGGAACCTAGCCTTCGCCTACTAAGTATAAGAACTAGGTCTAGAACTTAGCAAAGAATTAGTTTAGTTTTATTATTAGGCGGTTATAGTTATAACAAGCATCCTATACTCTATTTGGATTAACATAAATAGTAGCTAGATGCTATATTATCTTATTAATAGATATAAACAAAATAGGTAACTCGTCCTTAAACTTGGCCTAGAGGTACTGCTAGGTGTCCCTAATGGTTTAACTGAAGAGGTAGAGCATTTTAGCTTCTTTAGAGGGGAAATGGTTATAGTTAATATAAAGCTTTTCTTGTACTTAGATTATCTAGTTCTTAAAGGTCGGGTCTATGCCGTTTAATAATAGTAGGGGGTTAGGGAGCTTGACGGACTTTAGTTGCTTTATTATATTTATACTCTCTAGTATATTATATTTGGTTAAGTAAATAGGTTAACTAAGGCTTTATAAAGGGGAGGCTGGGCTGTTTTATAAGGTAGTAAGACTTTCTAGGATCTCCTTTAGAGTCTCTTATGTGCTTTAGGCTTAAAGATAATTGACCTTTTAATTGGCTGTAAGGGCACGAATCTGCTTATATATACCTATAACGTCATTATTATCTTTAATTTCTAATCCTAACTAGATCTTATATTCCTCTTAGGTAGAGGCAGGTCTTTTAGATAAGCTTGCTTTAGGTACTATTATTGGCTTCCTAAGGTTTATTAAAATTGTATAATTTGGTTTTAATTCTGGGGGTTCTTTTAGGGGCTCTTTTAGGGGTGCAGGTTAAGTATAGTCTGGCCTATAAAGTGGGATATTATTAGGGCCTTCTCAGGCGTAGTAGTGAGTTTTTTAATGTCTGAGTATAACGCGTTAACGTTGTAGATAAAGGTCTTCTTTTAGGGTGGGATATTATTAAGGCCTTCCCAGGCAATGTAGGGAGAGCTTAGTATAATATAATAGGCTTATACAAATGCTTTTAAACTAAAGCTTGTAGATTGCTACTATATAAAAACACTAAGCTAAGGAGAAAAAGGAGAAGAAGACTGTTAGAAACTGATAAGATATAAGGGGTCGCTAAGGCGCTAGTGGCAAGTGAGCTAATGGCGATTTTCCATACCGGGTATGGAAAATCCTAATTGGTTAGCTCTATGAGTAGTGCTAGCAGATTGCCTAGAAATACGGCAAATTTCCCTAGAAACGGTAATGTAGCAGGTAACGCGCTCTAGCACCGTCACACTTTATTTACTTCTATAACAATCTTTATTATTAAAATTACTTTTTTTTAAAAGCTAGTTTTATTAAAGTTATAGGTATTATTATTAAGAATACTATATTTAGCAATTATGTACTGTATGCGTTAAAACTAGGCTTAAATTAGCTCTAAATCTTTATAATTAGCTTACTAGTAGTTATACTTATAATTATATTTGGATTTAAATAAATTATAGCAATTAATAAAGTTATATAACTAGCATTTGCCTATAGAGACTAATTGGCTGTATTAACTAGCTAAAAGGCCTGTTATAACCCATATGGTAGCAACAGTACGTGGCATACTGCGTTTATCTATTAATAGGATCCATTGTATAAGATGTTCTTCTTTAGTAGATGTAAGGAGGCGATTTTTAGCGGTAGAACCGAGTTGTGGTTAAGTTCCAGCTATATAGCATTATAGGGTATCTTATAAGACGTTATAGGCTTATGCAGTAGCTCTATAGCTTCGAAAATGGCCTTGCTTATCGGCTTAAATAGCTAGTTCAAGCCTACCTTCTTGATGTAAGGCTTCTTATTGTTTTGGTGGTGCCATCTAATATAGTAATAGATGAACGCGTCGCGTTTAGATAGGGCTGGCGCACTATAGTATTTGGTGCACTGGCTTATAGATTACGTTAATCAGAGTGATTATATAATCATAATCGCTCCTTTTGAGCGATTATATTGATTATATGCATCTTTGCCGGTGGGGCTTATTTGAAACGAACGAGCGGGGCTTTGAACTTGGAAGCCCAAATTCCGACTATTTGTCGCCTCCGCGGCGATCATTACTTGGCAGTGAGGTTCACAAAATAAATTACAAATGGCTTGGCCGGTTAAGCGTTTAGCTTCTCACAGAGAATTCTATATTTAAGGTGCTTGTGTAAGCTCATTTGGCCTTAAAAGCCCCAAGAATCGGCCTCTAATTTGCTGGTTTTAACAGTAGATAAAATAGAGGAAAGTATATAAGATACGAAAATATACATTATTGGCGCAGGTTTATGGTCTATATTTCCTAATTTATGCGTTCTAAAACTAATATATATATAGGCATGGGTGGTTTAACTTATGCCTTATCCTTAGCTAAAGTAGGTTTTTAAATTATTAACGTATATAAGCTTGTTTTAAACTTAAGCTTTATTGGTATAGAAATTTAACTAGCACCAAATATAGTTCGAATTCTAGATAGGCCTAGCGTATAAAAAGATATTAAAAGAAAAGCTGTTAATTTAAATAAAATAAGTATAAGGCATATATTACTTAAATCCAAGTATATTATAGAAACTAACTTCTATAAAGAGGGCGACCGATAGAGAATTAGCCTATATAAACTTGCAATATATTAAAGAAACGTATAGTTATCCGCATATGGTTGGCTATAGAGCATCCCTAGCAAATTCGCATTATAATAAATACAAGTGTAAAAAAGTATTACGTTCTTTTTCTTTATGGCTGCGGATATAATAAATACCTTTTCGCCTAAGCTATCTTTTATAGCAGTACCTAGAAATAGAGATTCCCCTTATAAAGTAGAAGCGGATATTATTCCAGCAGCTAACGGCGTCAAGAAACACTTAAGTTAAAATACTTAGGAGGCTTAGAGTAACTGCTTAGATTAAGGATACTAAATAGGTAGTATACCAAATTATGCTAAGTAGGGAAAAAATAGAGTATAACTAAGAGCTTCTTAAGCTTTTTAATAGTAATAAATGTAACGGAACCTTGTAGCAGTAACTACGATGGGTCCTGTCAATGGGCTAGGTGTGTAGATATTAAACTAGTTAATAACGTAATAATAACTGGTAGAGTAGTTGCCTAATAGATTAACTCTAATTATATTCTGAGATTCACTACAAGGAAAGAACTATGTAGAGTAGGGACTGTGGTCCTTTAAATACACAACTATACTCCTAGGAAATCCTCCTTATATATAAGGTACGTATTATACGTGTTATACGTACGTTCCCCTTATATACCGCGTATACTGCGTACAACATTATATAACCTTAGTTACTATTCCTTGTTATATAGTTCCACCAGATCTATCCTAGACCGTGCCTATATTAACTAACTAGCTTCCACCAACTCTTCTCTAAGTAGTTATAACATTATACTTAAAGCGTCCGTAACACCATCTCCCTCCTCTTTATCTTTATTCTTATAGATTCCTAATATCTCTAAGTTATTTACTAGAGGTGTAATGTCCGTCTAACTAACCTAGTTAACATTTTTACTTATTATACCTTCTAAGGTTTCTAAACCTCCTTCTTCTTTATAAGTGCAACATTATACTTACACCGTTGCTGCCATACTATTACTTAGTGAAATTATGCCGTCTCCATGTTCTTATTGTGTGAAAGAGGGGTTGCTTTATGTTGCGCTCTTAGCTCCTTCCGGTTGCCAACCTTCCTCCTACTCTAAGTATATAAAGTCAAACATGCGGTTATCTTATAATGTGCGCGTTATTTCTAACGCTAAGTGTGCGCGTCCTATAACTCTTAACAGTTTCCAAGTTCCCTAAGTAACTTGTTATAGGGTCTCACGTTCAATCTACTGCTGCGAAGCTTAATAGTGAGCTTGTGAGTGCTCTTAATAAAGTGCGCCGATCTTGGGAGGCAGAGCTAGAGGCGTCTGCTGCTTAACAGCGCGCTCTTAACGCTCGTCTTTTTGCTTCTACTTAGTTGCTTTGTCTTAAGAAGGTTCATAAGAAGGTTTATTCTAAGGAGTGGAAACTTATAGAATAAGGTTTATCTAAGCTAGGTGACGAGAGAGTAGAGTTTCCAGGGAAGGAAACAACTCTGAGTAACATGGCAGTTGCTCTTTCTGGGTCTCCCTTAGGTGGCTCATCCTTTAGTGATCCTTTTTCAATACTCCCTGACCTACTCTCTTCTAATACTCCTATACCTTTCCTATAGCGTTCTCTAGGTTACTTAGTAGTTCCTAAGTAGTCTTACTGTAGCCTATCCACTTTACTTTATACCATATTTTATTATCTACATCCTCATAACCAATGATCTTTAAAACTTACCATTTATCTTCTTTCTATCATCTATATATGTCTGCTTCATAGACTAGTAGCTCAACGTTCCTATATACTAGCTCTAGTATTGCGACATGCTGTATAGGGTAGATCTTTATTTTAGCTGGTAGGTTTAACTTAAATATAACTAATAAAATTCTTTATATAATTTTAAAAGGTCCTAGTCTAACGTAGTCCAACTTTTTACTTAGTCGTCAACTTTTAAAGTTTTTATATAGTAGCCACACTTTATCTCCCTCCTTAAGATCTAGTCCCTCAGATCTCTTAGCATTATAGTACCTTTTTATTTATTCTTGTACTAGTTTAGCTGTTTTTTTAAGGTAATTATAAAGATTTATTAGTGTCTCCTTTCTTTCTTTAGCTGTGCTACTTATCTTCTTTACTTAATATGGCGATAACAACGTTCTTAGTTTATATCCATAATTCGCCTTAAATGGTAACGTTCCCATTCCTTCTTATGGTGTTGCATTATATATAAACTATACAACTGGTAGTAACAATACCCAATTATTTTATACGTAATTAATGTAGTGCCTTAGATACTATTCTAGTGTCTAGTTTAACCTTTCTGTCTAACTGTCTGTCTGCAGATAATACGCTATAGAGGTTGCTGCGCGAACTCCCTGTTCTACCAAAAATACTTCCTAAAATGCTGCTATAAATCTTAGATCTCTATCCAATATAATCTTACTTAGTGCTCCATGTCTTATAAACACTTCCTTAATATAGATTCTAGCGACATCTTCTGCTAATATCTCTTTTATATATACTATAAAGTATTCCCACTTTATTAGCTTGTCTACTATTACTAAAATCGCGTTATAATCTTAACTTGTGATAGTATCTCTTAACTTTAGTAACTTAACAATAAAGTCCTATAATATGACTTCTTATGGTCTTTCTAGTACTTTAATAGGTTGTAGTTTTCCGTATAGCCTATGCCTTATTAGTTTATTCCTTTAACAATCTAGACATTCCCTTATAACTTATCTTACTAGTCCCCAGATTCCTTAAACAATATATTCCTCTTAAAGTCTTAACACTAAGCCTATAGCTCCGTTGTGCCCTTATATTAGTCCCTTATAAAATAACTCAACAAACTCTTTTATAATAGATCTTGGAACATAAGTTGCTTCTCTATTTTTATACTATTCTATATCCAGGTCCTTGTTTTATACTTCTTAGATCCTCTATATCTAATTACTATCTAGTAATTTATAGACCTAACTTTCTTTAGTTGCTGCAATCTTTAGATAATTATACCTAATTAATTCGTCTTAATCCCTTTATAACAAAGCTCCTAATAGCTTTTCGTTATTTTATAGTTCAGCCTTTCTACTTAGAGCGTCTGCTTATGCATTGTCTATACCCTTAGTATGCTAAATCTTAAAATAGTATTCTATAAGCATTTCTGCCCATCTAACCTATCTTTAGTTAAGTTCCTTAGTTATTAGGAACCCTGTAAGGTTCTTATGGTCCGTTTTAACTATAAATGGTCTCTCTATGCCTTGCAAGAATGCTCTCCATTTTTTAAGTACTGTAACTATACCTAACAACTCTTTGTTGTAGATGTTATAGTTTAGTTCTAGTGGTGTTATCTTTTAACTATAGTATGCTACTAGATGCCATACGTCCTGGTGCTTTTATAGTAAATATACTCCTAGTGCAAAGTCTAATACATCTATCTCAACAACCGTCTCTAACTTTAGTTAATAGATCTTAAGGATTGGTTCCTAGGTAAACAACTCTTTAAGTTTCTTAAATAACTTCTTCTGTTTATTACTCTATACCCACAGTTCCTCTTTCTTTATTAGTCTTATAAATGGCTTAATATTCTTTAACTACTGTGTAATAAACCTTCTATAGTAGTTGCAGAACCCTAGGAATAATCTTAACTACGTAACGTTCTCTAGTTCTTACCAATTTACTATAGCTTTAACTTTCTTTAGGTCCATACTAATTCTTCCTAGTTTAATAATAAATCCTACAAAATTGGTCTTCCTAGTAAAGAACTCGCATTTCTTAATTACTACTAGCATTTATTCCTCTTATAGTCTCTTTAAGACCCACTTAATATATTCTCCATGTTCTTCCTTACTCACTAAGTAGATAATAATGTTGTTAAGGTATACCATAACAAACTCATCAAGGTATTCTCCTAACACACTATTAATTCGCTTTTAGAATATTACTAGTGCATTTATAAGCCCAAACTGCATAACTAATAGTTTGTATAGTCCTTCCTTTAATCTAAAAGCTGCCTTCCATTTATTACCCTCTTAATTCTAATCTAATGGTACGCCCATCTTAAATCTATCTTTGTGAAGATTTACGCATTGCCTACTCTGTCTTAGATTTCGCTAATTAAGAATAAAGGATACCTATCCTTTTTAGTAATGCTGTTTAACTATCTATAGTTAATACACATCCTAAGTTTTCCGTTTTTCTTTAGGATAAACAATACTAGATATCCTACTAATAACTACAATAGTCTAATATATCCTTTTTATAAGTTCTCCTAGACAAACTCCTTAAGCGCTACTAACTCGGTTTCAGTAAGCTTATAAATTAGAAAGAACTTTAGATTTATTCCTAGTTCTAGTTCTATTTTATAGTCCCATACTATATACTCTAATAGCTTCTTACTTTCTAGTGACTATAACTTTTTACTATACTTATGATATCTCTTTGGTACATAACTTAAGCTTTGCTTAGCCTCTTTATATATCACTCCAACTTAGTACTATACCAACTTAGTTTACTGTTATATTTTACATTATTAAGTATCTCTAATATCAACTTAACCTATAATCCAATTAATCTTTAGATTGTATTCCTATAACCAAGGTATTCTTAGTATCGCCTTATCCTGTCCTAGTGGTGGGATATTAAAAGATATTTTAACTTGTCTTCCTTTAATAGTTAACTAAATAGGTCCTATTTTAAGGTTAATAATACCTTCTCTATAGGTTATCTAATCTCCTAAAATTATTATTAATAGATACAGATGTTCCTTTTATCTATATAGTAACCCTATCCTTTCTACTACTGCTGGTAATATATGGTTTCTTGTCGCTCTACTATCTACCAACGCTTTAAACTACTAATCTTGCCATTTAACTTATAAGTTTAAGTGTTATCCTTAAATTCCTTTAAGGGTCTAAGGCTCTACCACTAGTTCCCTCTAGTCCCATAGGCCTCCCCTTTTCCTAACTATTGGCTACTAGATCCTATTTATACTTGGTCTAACTTAGGCCAATACTTAGTTTATTTTTTGTCCTCTATATGCCATAGATAAGTATTCTCTGGGCAGTTTTACTACTATTATCCATTTAGGCATTCTTTTATAAGGAATCTTCCTGGTTAAAGTATTAAGTCCCCTTGTCCTTAAACTTTTACTAGGTGCCATCTATATATATACTTAGCGTCTCTGTACTTCTTTTTATCCAGTACCCAATATATTCTTATTAGATACTTCCAGCCTTTATCTTTTAGTTCCCTATATATATTGCACATATTATCCACACAAGCTATCCATAATAGTATATAATGCGCCTAGTAACTTAGGTTAACTCTTAGTTTATCTTTATCCCTAAGTTTAAACCTCTATCTTACCAATCTAACTATTAGTCTTTCTTCTATAGGTACTAAGATTTATTAATTACTTCTTTAGTCCCTAGATCCCTCTTCTAGGTTCCTTAACATTATAATTAATGCTCCTTTAATGTGACTCATGCGTTTTTCTATAATAGGTTAGTCTTAGATAACTTTTTTATTTAACCATATATAAAAGTCTTCCCATTCATTATTATATCTTTGCCTATACCACTTTCCATATAACTGGTTTAGTATATATAGTTTATCTATTAGAAAGTACCTTGTCATTACTGCGTTATAATAACCTTTAGTATGTCTCTCTTCAAACCTAGTTGGAATCCCTAGATCCTCTTCTTATTCTAGTTCGTTTAACCACTTTGCCCTTAGCATGCCTGTCTTAGGTCTATTAGTGATTCTTTATATAGGTGCTCTATTCCTTATACGGCCGCTAGGTCTTTGGTCTAGTTTCTTATCTTGCTATATAATAATTCTTAACCTGAACTCATCTATAGTTTCTTGTTTTCTGTGTCTTGCAGCTAGATCTTTAAAGTTATCTTGCTTCTTAATCTCTATATTAACTTTTCAATCTTTAGGCTGAATACTATATTCACCTAGAACTGACGTTCTTATTCGTTCCCTGAACTTATAGTTCTTAAACTTATGTCCTATACTTATTTGTTTATCACTAAACTAAGTAACTACCCTTTCCCATCAGTTTTCGTCCGTTATGGGTCCTTAGGTATATCTTATCTTATCTTAAGAGTCTTAAGCGTCTTGCATCTTATCTTAAGAATCTTAAGCCTGTAGCCTCTTGCCTTTATTAAGTAATAAGCTAGCACTAGCAGTTGTCTACTTGCTTAGTTTCTTCTAAACGTTACTCCTTTCGTCTTATAAAGCGATGGATGCCGTATCCAATAGTGTCATAATACCCATTACTAAACCTTACTCTGTAATGGTTTTAGTCTCTACTTCTATTTTAACTTCTCTAAGGTCTATATACTCCCAGTAAGCTGCCCTTATTGCCTTATTATTAGTAAATGCTTTGCCTATATTAAACTTATTGTCTTTAATGTCCGTTCTACGAGCTGGTTTATTAGTTCCTCTAAACTTTAATAACTTTAGCTCCTACGGCCAATAGCTTGCGCCATACTTAGCGTCCTTATAAATTTAGTATACGTTGTTATAACAAAACGCAAAACTGTTAATTAAACACTCTTTTGTTCCTTACAGTGCACTATCGTCCCTCTATATATATATATTATCTGCTAGTCTAGTTCCCTTTACTATGTGGTTACTCTAACTACTTTTATAGTCTCTAGCGAAATAACCTTGTTTCCTGCAATTTATATAAGCTCTATCTTTAAACCATCTATCTTATTATGGAGTCCGCCTAAACATCTTCTACTACTAAAATCCCTAGTTTAGCCTTTACTCCTTAGTCCTATAATTACTAGATCCTTAACCTCTAGGTTTCCATAGTTTTTTATTCTATCTTCAAGTTTTTTTTAGTACCACTTAGGTCCATTAGCTCTGCACCATACCATAGTTTTTAACTCTGCGTCTGTTAATGCGTATTCTGCGCCTTATACAACTGTAGAACTCTATCCTAACCGTTCTTAGTCTGTTCCCTTTAGTAGATCCTATTATTAATCTTAATTGTTTAATTAATCAGTTCCCTTAGGGTGTCCGCATCTTCTATTAGAATAATTATGTCCTAGACTTTTGCTTTAAGTCCCTACTTATACTATACTATAAGCGCCTTGTCATTCCACTTAACCTACATAGCTAGCGTTTAAAACTGTGTTATATACTCTATTGCTAAGGTACGTTGTACTATATTTTAAAGTTTCTGTTCTACTATGGTTTCCGCCTCTAGATCTCTAAATATCTATATAAGTTATATTGCAAACCCTTCCTAACTTAAGAACATATACTTAACCTCTTAGTTAGTAGTTATCTGTCCGTTTTTCTGTATTTTGGTAAGGTACAGTTTAAACCACTCTAAGGCTCTTCCTAACAGAAACAGTCCTATATAGACCACTTAGTCCATTATCATAGCTAACTTCGCTCCCTCCTGCACAACCTTAAACCACATTTATGCCAGAAATCCCTTCAGCTTTAACTTCTTTCCTAAGAATCGTTTAACTAAAGGTAACTTAACCTTTACTACTCCAATTCCATTAATGCGTTCTTTAAGTATTACATTGTTTTCTATTAACCAATTAACCATTTCTTATAACTGACCTGTTGTAACTAACTACAAACTAGTGTCCGTTATGCTAATATCTCCGCTAGTTCCTAAGGTAGTTGCTGCTATTAATGGCGTCGTAACTGGTGCTTTAGGTGGCATATTACTTAACTTATTATACTATAACTAGGTAGTAAATGTGTAACAGAACCTTACAGCAGTAACTATAATAGGTCCTGTTAATGGGCTAGGTGTATAGATATTAAACTAGTTAATAACATAATAACAACTAGTAGAGTGGTTGCTTAATAGATTAACTCTAATTGTATTCTGAGATTCACTACAAGGAAAGAACTATCTAGAGTAGGGACTGTGGTCCTTTAAATACATAACCATACTCCTAGGAAATCCTCCTTATATATAAGGTACGTGTTATACGTGTTATACGTACGTTCCCCTCGTACACCGCGTACACTGCGTACAACATTATGTGACCTCGGTTACCATTCCTCGTCACATGGTTCCACCGGATCCATCCTGGACCGTACCTGTATTAACTAACTAGCTTCTGCCGACTCTTCTCTAAGTAGTCGTAACATCGTACTTAAAGCGTCCGTAACAATAAAGTAACTCATTAGATTGCGGAGAAAAGATATATTATTGTATATCCTATATCAAGCAAGAACATTTATAATATCTTAACGGCTTAGCTAGACGTTAATTTCACAGTTGTATCTTTAGTAATATATATTACTAAAGGTTCCAAAACTGCTATGCTCTTTATATACTTAGATTTCTATCTAAAAGTTCTAGGTATACTTAACCTCGTTCCTAACGGCGAAGTATATAAATAGAAACTGCAAGTACATTCTCCTTTACTAATATAGGTTTATAGCTTGGTGGCGTTAATAGGATATACCTGTCATCTAACGCTTCCGTACCTTGCTTAAGGCGCTATATAAGCTATAGAAGATGAGGCTATTCTTAGTATTGCGCTCTTACGTATCCTTAATAAGTCTCCTAACACTATTAATAAAGCGTTTAGAATCTATAAAAGGGCGAGGGAAGAACGCGCAGAAACATTGGTTGAACTAGTAGCTGTATTAGGGCGAGTAATGTATTTAGAAGAGGGTAAGGTAGGAGAGGAACGAGATAGGTAATTTGCAGCATTAAAGGTGGGTAAGGGTCCAGTACCTAACAAATAGGCAGATGCGGATGTTCAGAAGAAGATATATGGGTTTAACTGCATGGAGGCAGCTGCAGAACTTTTTAGAGAAAGTTTTGGGGAGCTATAGCATATTAGCCAATTTGCACTAAGTATAGCCAATTATGAGAAAGTCTAATCATAGTCTTAAAATCTGTAAAGCAATATTTACAATTTAAATTTAAAAAGCGATGGTAGCGATAAGGAAGCTAAGATTTGACACCTTCTTTTACCCAAACATAGTGGAGCCAGTGCTAAGGAAGACCGAAAATCTCGCTACGTTTTGCTTTTGCGGTTAGCCCTCTGTTCCGCGGTATAGATTTAGCAATGACTATAAAAATGGGGCCTATGAATCCTCCATTTGTTGGGAAACGACAATTTGAAAGGAAACTAAATCCCGCGGACGCTCTTTCATATTATTTGCGTAAATACCAGTGTGTTGCCTCGAAATAACCCAGTTTCTTTCTGTCGATCGGAAGTCCGTGCCCCGATTGTAGGTTAGGAAAACTCGTGTAAAGATTGATCTATGAAGAAAAGAGACTATTTATACATGGTGGATGAGTTACAGGTACCCCCGGTCTATACCCTTATAGGAAGGTAACACAGCGCGATCGACACTTTCCCTTTCATTTCCATGCCTTTCCTCTCCATTGAAGTAAAATGGTTGGGAGAATACTTGCACCAATTATCAGTGCACTTACAACTCCTGCACTGCCAAGGAGACCAACATTAGCGAACATAGATGGAAACCTATTTGCCGTTAGTATCATAACCAAGGAGCTACGATCAGAAAGAAATTGGCTGAAGGAAGCTTATTCTCACCAGAATGGACCAATGAAACCCCATATTTGACGAACAAACGTAATGAAGACGCCAATACTAGCGGCCTCCTCGTGGTAACAGTCAACAGCATATGTGATTAGTACGGTCGTAACAATCTGGTTTCCAGCTCCGGCTATCGCAGCGCCAACAATCGGTGTTACGTTCCAGTGGCCCTCTGGTGCCTGGTGGATGCGGACCAAAAACACGACTAGCCCTGCAATAGTAAGAAGATAGCCAATGTAGCTTAGCCATAGTCGAAATTCAGGGTTTGGTCGGGCGCTAATCTTGCGCGCGCGCCTATTCATCCAGAAGTCTGATAAAGCGCCACCTATCTGTTCGCCTATGACAGATCCAATGATGATACCAAGAAACTGTAGGCCAAGCTGCTGCACGTTGAAGTGGAATTTTTCTCCAAATAATTGAGGTACTTCGACAGAGATCAGGACGGCCCCAAAAAGGTATATCATGGAGTACGCAACTGTAGGAATGACAACGCAGGCATACTTGGCATATTGAAGGGGTTGTACAAACTCCCATGCCGTCAATGGAGTAGGGTCAATGCGTCTAAAGGTAAAGTATTCCTGTTTCGGCTCCAGCCCGTAGTGATCAACGCCCCTGCGAAGGTAGCGGGTTTCTGGTCCCAAGAAGACGTATAGGACGAACTGGACACCGTTGATCTAGGAAATTGGCCGTTAGTTGAAACATACTGGTCGTTGTTCGTACTCTTACCATGGCTAAAATCCAATAGATCCAACGATAGTTAACTCTGTAGGCCACAAAGCCAAAGATAAGGGGTGAAATAGGTACGCCGAGCGTTATCATCAACGTCCAGATACCCATATACCGAGCCCTGTCCTTCTTGAAAAATGTCTCGACAACAACCGCGCTACCAATGGCACCCGGTGGGCTGATAAACAAGGCTACCAGGGCGCTACATGCGGCCATTGAGCCGTAAGTGGGGCTTTTAGCGCACCCAATATTGCAAATCAGACTACAAATAAGTGATAGAAGGAAGATAGGTCGACGTCCGAACCGATTTGAGAGAGGTCTCCAGAATAGGGGAGCAGCACCGAGAATCGCGATTTGTAGAGAGGTCAGGTAAGTAGTTCGTTGGAGACTGACATTAAGGTCCTTTGCAATATCCTGGTATGCTGGGATGATTGAAGCGGCTGTGAAAGTGGACATGCAGGCATGAAAAGCGACGAGGATAAGGTTTGCAACTTTCTAAGGGAATTACAGAACACATTAGAATAGCTTCAGAGACACTTCTAGGTAGCTGATATCTTACCTTCCAATTAGTCCAATTGTATGGGTCAACATCTCCAAGTCCTGGGAGCGGGTCAAGGTTTAGTGTACCATGTCGACGGAGGAGATAGTCTCGATGTTCTTGAGAAAGCGTTGCTATATCATGCTCTTCAATGTACGTAACATGGGTGCCTGTCGGCGTGAGGCGTTCGATATACTTGCCGTTACTCTTTGTATGCGGCGCACCATTATTGAAGATGTCGGCCTTTGTCTCGGGTTCGGGCTTGCTGTCAATTGACATGATTGCGAGGCGGTTTCAGGAAATCGCAGACCATTGCTTTGGAGGATTTCTGATGTTCCTTTTAGACGCCGTGAAATGCCTGGGCTGGGAGCCGAGCGCTCAATAGAAAGACAAGACGGCCAAGAAAGACAAGACTGCACAGGAACGGAGATTAGATATGTGCTTATTTATTTGTACTTACATATTTACCCAACAGCTTCAATTTCCTGGTCCCCACAACGAGCCTGGGGGGTTCTGTGGGGAGCTGTGCGGGAATATTCGTAAATCTCTCAAAAAGGGAGTGGATGGTCCAACGTGTTTTGAGTCAACGGAAATGATTCTTAGACTGGACAGTTGCGCGTTTCGCCACCATTCCCCGCTTGTTCCTGGCTCCGATCCCACTTACCCCAACATTGGTAAAACTCTCCTCCTCCGCATGTCTTCTATTAAGCACATGGACAATGGCAAGCCCGCGACGGCTACGACAGACCATCTATTCGATGGAGCGCGATATGGAGTGCAGACTCTGCCACAAGGCGTTTTCCAAGGGAGAACACCTCAGGGTATCTGATATCGGATGGAATTCTTCTTCCTCCGTCGCTAACAAGATGCACAGAGACACGAACAAAGCCGTAAGATGGGAACCTTGGCCCGTTAAGCGCGACGGGGGTTGCTTTCTGTATGCTGATTAGTTCATGATGAGATTCAAGACACTGGTTCCCAGTGGTGGCAGTAATGAATATTTATGAATATGGCCACTATAAACGTATGCGACGGCTCGTGCACGCTGACGGCTCGTGCACGGTTTTCCTCGCCAAAATATATGTGAGGTGGGGATGTGGATATGGAGCTCAATAATGGAACAATAGGGTATATTGTATAGACAGACGAATCCTTAAGGGAAAAGGAGGAGTCTGTGTGCGAGGTAAGGAAGAGTTTTCCCTAGGCAAGTAACCCCTAGGTCGCCCCAGGGTCGCCCGTACCTTGCGGTATATAACTATCTACTCAGGTTTCACCTGACAATGCCCCCCCTTTAAAAAGGATTGTCCCCGATCCTTTATATACTTAAGCCTTAATAAAACCCCATCTATAAAAACCCTGATAAGGAAAATAAAATTAGAGGGGAAAGAGCGTCTTGATTTTGCGTATAAAGAGATAGGTAGTATACATATGCGGCGCGAGGATATTAAGGAACTTCAACCACCGGTTAAAGTTGTAATCAAGACTCTCTACATTTAACCGAGCTAATAGCGATTTTCCATCCCCGGGATGGAAAATCCTAATTAGTCTGTTTAGGGCTCGCCTAAATTTAATAGACCATTAAAAATATTTCAAAAGATCGCTTATATAGGTAGGTCGCTAGTACCTCGCAGCCAGACTTATAGGTGGTAAGGTAGTATACCCGTTAAATCCACCACTAACCCCATACTTTAGCCTTACACTATACCGGCGTAGCGCCGTATATACTTTGTGTCAGGTGAAACCTGAGCAGATCGTATATAGCTGCGAGGCACAGGCGACTCGCATGCGACTCGCCTGAGGCACGTGCGCTGCACGTGCCTAGGGAAACCCCTTACCTCGCACCTCAGACTCCTCCTTCTCCCTTAAGGATTCGTCTGTCTATACAATATACCCTATTGTTCTATCATTGGACTCCCTATCCACATCCTCACCTTACACTTTGTGAGTAGGTTATAGGTTATTTATATATAGCCAGATTTATAGACAGTAAGGCTATATACCCATTAAATCCGCCGCTAACCTATACTTTAGCCTTACGCGTTATTTGTATAGCATATATGTGGAATAATAATAGTCTGCTAAGCTAGTATAGAGTGACGGACTAGGTTTAGGAAGGGTGCTTTCTAAATTAAGCTTTATTGCCAGAATATGCCGTAGCATCGCCTGCGAGTTATTTGCGAGTTGCTAGCATAGCTAGGTTACGTTAGAGTGTGGCTTATATAGGATATTAATAAATTATGCTTTACCCCATATATATACCGCAGTTCTTATTATAAGCATTACTTATTCTTTAATCCCTTGGGACGTCCTCTACTCCGCTTTAGTATAAATTATATTTTAGCAGCGGTGCTTACTTTTTGCCTGCGCTTTAGCTATAAGGCTAGGGTATTTTACTTACAGTACTTATATAGCAGTTATTAACAATTTTTAAGTTTTACCTTATATTTCTATTTATTATACTTATTTGGCCATCCTAGCCATTTAATAAGGTACTATAGTTATCTAGTACGATCCTAGTAGGCGATAATTACTTTTACTTTTTAGCTGCCTTCCTTAAGCCCTTTTACTATTAGGGGTCAAAACCTAGGGCGTAACCTATAAGGCTCTAGTAAGAAGATATAAAAGACTAGATAGAGCTGTACTATAGTAGGTAGAAGCTTTAGCTTATATACTTACTACCTTACGCGCTTTAGGATCTAAAATAGTTCTATAGACTTACTATTAAGCTTCTTATAACAATATTTTATGTAAATATTTTTAAAAAAAAGTAGGACTTATTTACCGACGGCGAAATGCTTGGCTAGATAGTAATAATTATAGTATTTTACCTAAAGTTGTTAGGCATATATTATTAACGCCGCTACTACCTTATGTATAAAGCGTAGGCGCTATAGATACGTCTCTATAAGTTTAATATTTATTAACTTAGACTCCTCCTACCTTACTAGGCGTCTTAGACACCATTTAGAACTCTATTTAAATTATTTAGCAGCTAGCAATAGGCGAGCTTAATAGGGAAATACTTTATTATAGTATAGACCTTAGAGTTATAGGTAAAGGCTACTTTGTTAAGTAGGGAGGCCTAATTAAACTATTCCCAGTTTGTAAATATATATAGGTATACCTTAAGCTCCTAATTCTGGCGTTCTATCTAACTATCTATCTATAGGTAAAATTCGGTACTAAGCTTATATTATGGAGTAAGCATAAGCGGTAATAATATATAGCGAAGTAGATATTATTAAGCTATATATATAAACTGCGTAATAAAGTCAAGACGTTATATAAGGAGAGAAGGTAAGGAAACGGGAAGAAAGGGTATATATTGTAAATTTGATTGCTTAGTTAATATATATATAGAGCAGAATAGGATTTAAGTAGCGGTCTTGGCAGAACTTAGTAAGATTTAGTAGGCTTGGCAGAATATAGCAGAATGCGGTAGATTGCCGTTAGATTGCCGTTAAATTGCTATAGATTGCCATTAGATTACCGTTTCACGGTCGGTCTCTTTTTGCTACATTAATGGAAATAGGTAGACGTATGTAAGGTATTACGGAGGTGTCCTGTAATAGTACCCCTTTAAAATGCAGGTTATAAGGCTAAAACTCTATATATTGCTTATTTTCTATATAGGTGGTTAAAGAGATTGTAAGGAACTTTGAACGCCGGTCAAAGTTATCTAATTGGTCAGATTCCTGCCAAAAGGTTTCTCTACAAGTTTTATCACGTAATATTATTGCGGGCTTATTTTCCAACACACTCCCTTAAGCTCAGTTAACGATACCACTATATATACTATATATAGGGGTGTAGGGTTGCTTAATAAGGGTTGCTAAAGCTTCTTTAAGGTAGAATAAGTGTCTAATAAGGAGTTACGCCCTCCTTAATATTTAGAGACAGCGCCTACTCCGTAAGACATCTCTTACAATTTTTAGTAGTACCTCCCTATAGGTGTTTTATATTTCCTATAGAGCTTTAAAGGCCCTATAACCTTACCTATAGCTCTCCTAAAGTATATCTATCCTTCCTACTAGTATAAGCCCTGCCTAATATTATGGCCGTTAGATTCGGGTAGTAGGTTTAGATGGTAGGTTTAGGTAGTAGGTTAGTAAATTAAGGTTAAGTTTTGTCGCTTGTTTTAAGGCCTTAAGGCATTATTTAGTGCACTTTCCAAGGATCTACTAATTGTGTACTAATTTCCTATTAAGGCTTAGTATAGTTAATTAAGTTTCTGCACTATTTAAAGGTGTTTAAGGAAGGCGTAGAACTAAGGACCCGTAAGAGGCTTAGTAAGGCCGTCGGCCGCTATATTAATTAAAGTAATATATATAAGGTTAATCCTGCTACTGTTTATCTTATCTCTTATATAGAAAACTAGACATTAATATGCTTCATTTAATTATGTTAAACTAGATTTTTGGCCAGCGCTTTTATAGCTTAGTTATTAGTTTTAATTAAGATCCTAGCAAACTGTTTGCTCTAGTTTAGTATACCTAGTTTAGTAAATAAAAGTTAAAGCCACATAGCCTCTTTTACTGCAGCCGTTAAAGCCGTATACTCTAATTAATATATTAATAGTAAAACAGTAGCTTATATCTTTAATTTCTATAAGATTAGTCCTCCATTTAATATAAATACAAAGCCCAATATAGAGCGTCTTATAGTTTTGTCTCGTCCCTAGTTAGCGTTACTAAAGCTAATTAGTATAAGATTTAGGTTCTCATCACCTCTATAGGAAATTCCTCTATTAAGTAAGCCGGCCAGGTATTAAAGGATAAGTCTTACGGCCGTTATATGGGTAGAGGTAGGATTATGGGTAAAACGGCTTACTGTTAATACTGTAAAGGCGATACCTAGCCTTATTTCTATTATAGAAAACATAACTAAACTAACTATGCTCTGGTATTTTCTGATATTTTCCTTACTGGTAGTTTCTTAATTAGCTATAAGCTTAATTAAGTGCTTTATAGGTACTAGTAAGGTATTAGCCTTTCGCAATCTAAAATATTTAAGAGCTTTAATGAGGTAGGCTTGCTGTAAGAGTATAATTATTACGGTACTGGCATATTGCCATTAGATTTCCGCAGATTGCCGCAAAGTGCCGTTATGTGGCCAGAGGATTGTATATAACTTTAAGCGGTGCTTCCGTTCTTCCCCTTTCCTTTCTTTAGCTTTAGATCCTTATTTATAAACAATCCAATTATACAGGCTTGTATGCGTCCTTTTTACAATACTCGTGCCTTAATTAACTAAGTCACTAATATTATCTAAAGCTCGTCTACTCTTTCTTCCTAAAAAGGAACTTAAATATATCTATAGACCAAGAATAGGATAGAAACACAGAATAGGACCTTAAGGACATTACCAGAACTATAAGGACAGGACAAAACTAAAGGAATATAAATAGAACGCGATACCTAAGAATAGAATACACATAGACTAGAACCCCTAGAAAAATAAACAAATACTAAAAATTACCTAATACCCCTACCACTATGCCAAGAAACACAGCAGCTAGTAAAGCCGCTGTAGGACCCGTAAATACCTCTAATAATAAAATACTCGCCGTCTTAACCCCCTAGGAAGAGCTTATAGCAGCTAATACCGAAATTAAACGGCTTTAAGAACTACTTAAAACTAGAGACACTCCTATACCTAGTAAGGAGTTATTAGACACCTAGAGACTTGCTATAATCCTTAAGGCCCTAGCCTAATATATAATATTAGCATTATTGCAGTCTACAAAGGTTGCGGACCCCCTATTGCTTATAGATAGACCTAACCCTATATTTAATAATTAGAAGCTTTAACTATAAAATAAGCTTAAAGTTAATATAGACCACTTCCCTACTACTTAAACCAAAATGGCCTATGTCTTTAGCCGCACTAGTAGGGATATATAGACGCACCTATGTCCGTAATACGCCTAGGATTTAGTAAACCCCTTCCTCTCTAAAGAAGAGATAATTAACTACCTATCTTCTATTAATAAGGACCCCTTTAAGATATAGAATGCTTACCTTAATTATAAGGCCCTTAATATAAAATAATAGAGATCTTTTTAGCCTTTTAGACCCGCTTTTTATACCCAGCCAGCTAAGCCTATATTACTTATAAAGACCTAATACTAAACCTCTTTAATAAGCTTACCTTAGACCTATAGCGCGCCGTACTACTAGTCTTTACTACTATATAAACGCTAAAAGTACTTACAGACCACTGCTTGGCTACTAATTAAGGCCTTTATTAAATTAAGGCATAAGCTAAGCGGTATAAAGCCAGAAACTTATTAAACCAGACTATAAGCACTATAAGAACGGCCTGTAGTGCCCTAGTATATTTAGTAACTCCTATAGTACTAGCCGCTAAATTAATAGCGAGCTGTTTGGCTAGCCACGCAGCTAGCCCTGCTGCGGGTCTAGCGTATACTTAGCCTATATATAGCAACCCTTATAGATAGGCCCTTAGCAATTAAGGAGCTTGCTTTTTATACGGCCAGAGGGACCACTTTGCTAAGGACTGCCTGACAAAGGTAAAGACGGATAAGGTTTTATTAATATAGGAGGATAGTGCGGAGTTAGAAAAAGAGGAACCCTAGAGGAAGACTCCTCTCTAGGGTTAAAAGGGATTAATATGGTATACGTTAATCTGGGTCGGCTAGTTGGTAAATGAAGCTGCACTATCCCTTATACTTTATTTTATAATAAATATTAAGTTTTAACCTCTGCCTTAATAGATACCCAGTATAATATAAAGCTAGCTAACTTTTTAAATGCACCTCTTAAAGAACTACCTAAACTAATTCCTATTTATGGGTATAATGGATAAATAGGGCCACCTATTATAACTATCTGCGGATTTACCTTCGCGTAGACAGATAAAGGTAGTATAATATCCCCTTTCTTATTATAGACCTAAAAAGCCATAATATAATTTTAGGAAGAAAATAGCTAGCTTACATAGGCCTATAGCTTAACATTTGAAATAGACGGCTTATCTGGCCTAAAACTTTACCCCTAACCCCTTCTTTTATAAAGGAAATTAGCATTATAATAAAAAACCTTATACGGCTATAGATAGACACCATTTATTAGGCTAATGCTATATATAGGGACTAGGCATTTAAGAAAGATATATAGCTTAATCTATAATGGATCTGTATACTATAACGCTTCCAGACTACTAATATTATACTACTAGTACTAGGGACCTAGGAAGCCAGTAATAAGCTAGCTAGGCTAGGCCCTATATAGCTATAAAGAACAGCAAGAAATATTAAACGCCGTACTAAATAAATAAATTAAAAAGATAACTTGCGGAGCTAAAAAGGGTTGTAAACCTTTAACCATAAAATATGGTTTACGGAATATCCGTAAAGAAACCGATAAACCTCCTACTAGTTAATATCTGCTATATTAGCGCTATAGGGTTCTACTAGAACTTAAAGCGGCTTAATACCATTACCTTTATAACTAGCTTATATAAAATTAACTAGATAATTAAAGATAAGGAGGTCCTAGCCTATAACTAGCTTAGTAGGAAAAGTAAGCTTATAAATAAGGAGCTGGTAAAATGGAAACTACTCTACTAATACCGGGAATTTAAGGATATATTCTCTAAGGTAGTATCTAATATACTCTTGCCTTACCAACCGTATAACTATAAGATTAAAATTAAGCCAGATAAAAAAACACCCTTAGCTATAGCTCCCTCTACTAATAATCTACTAATAAGCTATGTGCCACTAAACAGTACCTTATTAATAACCTTAATAAGGGCTTTATTAAGCCTAGCCAAGTCCCTTTTACCTTACCTATTCTCTTTATAAAAAAGCCTAATAGTAGACTCTGTTTCTATATTAACTTCTATAAACTAAACTATATAACCCATAAAGACTAATATCCGCTACCCTTACTTAAAGAAACCCTAGCCTATATAAGTAAGGCTAAGATTTTTATAAAGCTTAATATCCGCTAGGCCTTTTACTAAATTAGGATAGATCTCAGATCTAAGGATTTTACTATATTTTAGACCTGCTATAGATTATATAAATACAAAGTACTACCTTTTAGACTAACTAACAGACTAGCTATATACTAGCGGTATATAAATAACGTACTTTTTAACTACCTTAATAACTTCTACACAGCCTACCAAGATAATATTATAATTTACTCTAAGGATAAACTGGAATATAAGGAATATATCTATAAAGTCCTATAACGGCTCCACAAAGCAGGTCTCTAGGCCGATATTAGGAAGTTAAAATTTAGTATTAAGCGCACTAAATACTTAGGATTTATTATTAGTATAGACAGAATTAAGGCAGACCCGGAAAAAACGGCTATAATTAATTAGTGGGAACCCTTAAGAACTATAAAGGGGGTATAGTTATTTCTAGGGTTCTATAACTTCTATAGACGCTTTATTAAAGACTATAGCAAAATTACTCGGCCTCTTAACCGCCTTACTAAAAAGAATTAGCCTTTTTATTTTAATACTGTATATAAAAGGGCCTTTAACGAACTTAAAAAGCGGCTAGTCTCTACTCCGCTACTAGCCTATTTCCACCTAAAACGGCCCTTAATGTTAGAAACGGATACTTTAGATAGTGTAATAGCTGCCATCTATTCCTAAAAACAGCTAGATAGAGAATAGTACCCCATTATATACTATTTAAAGACTATAATAGACGCTAAGCTAAATTACTATATCCATAATAAAGAGATGCTGGCTATTATTTCTAGCCTTTAGCACTAGCACGTATAGCTAGAGGGAACCCCTAAACTTATTTAGGTAGTTTTAGATTATAAGGCCTTAAAATACTTTATAATAACTAAAGCCTTTACAGCCTAGCAGGTACGCTAGGCGGACATTCTATCCTAGTTTAACTTTCTAATTATATACAAGCCAGGCGCAACTAACTGTGTAAATGCCTTTATAAGGAGTAAGTAAGACCTAAATAACCAGAAAGCTGTAAAGATTATATTATAGACCTAGACGCTGCTATAACTAGAGCACCTTAACCCCTAAATATAGGTAGAACTAAATACGGACCCTATAAAGGCCAAGATATGCCCTATTAACACTATGGAACTTAACCTTATTAATAAGCTGCTGCAAGTAAATTATATGGCCCCTTTATTACAAGAGTACCGTAAAAAGGCAAAGGGCGTTCCTATCCTATAGTCCCTAAAAAACAGACTACTAAAGCATAAGTAATGGCTAGTAGTAGCTAAGGAATAAAACTTATGGACTTAGCTTATTACTAAAGCGCATACTTAGATCTCTATAGCCTACCCTAGAAAAAATAAGACCTATAAGATTATTGGCGATCATTACTACTAGCCTAAAATGGTTATAGATATTAATCGCTATATATAAAACTATAACGACTACTATAGGTCTATAATTCTATAAGATAAGACCCTGGGACTGTTAAAACCACTCCTAATACTAGAACGCCCCTAATAGTATATCTTTATAGATATCTATAAGCTACCTATAGACCGTAGCGGATATAATATAGCTATAGTTATAGTTAACCACTTTAGTAAGTGCCCGTTCTTAATCCCTTGCTATAAAAATATTAATGCTAAAGAGGCGGCTTAATTATCGGGGTGCAGCTGAGCAAGGTCACGGAAAAGTTAAACGGGGTCACCGATAGGGTCGGCGAAAGCTGAACGGGGTCACCGATGGAGCCACCGGAAAAAGGTCGGCGGGGTTACACTTTTATCCATATAGAACGCGCATCGGCAGCCACATTTAACTTAAGCGACCACATGCACTAAATATGCGGTGTATATACCAAGCATATGCAGGGCATATACTTACTATTTCATAAAGTAAGCTACACTTTAGTATATGCTAAGCATATACGTAGCATATGCAACCTAAAGTATTATATAATATTCTTTATTTATTAAATATTTTAAATTCTAAAATAATTAATTTTTTGTATATGCGCTATATATGCAGAAACTGAGCAGGGTTACAAGCTAAGCAGGGTCATAAAGTTAAACTTAAAGTTCTAACTATAACGGGACTAGCCCAGTTATAGTAGGAATATCTCGGTGAAACACTCAACAGATAACTGTATAAAACTATTTATAAACTATTTATAACTGTCTGCAACTATCTATAACTGTCCACAATTATCTGCTATAATCCACCGTTTTCTACCAAGTTCCTCCGACTTAATTAAATTCCACTAAATTCCACCAATGTAATGGAATTTAGTTAAAACTTGTTAAAATCCGCGTGGGCTTATGCCTATACGTCTGCTACTAAGACCCTAAATATTTAGTTACAAGTTTCCTATATTCCTTTCTTTTCTTTACGCAACGTCTTGTTCTCTTCAAGAGCTATATACCCTTAGATTTAGATAGAATTTATATTATTTCTTTAAATCTTCCCTAAAGCCTCTTCGCGCCCTTATACTATATTATATCAAAATAACTACTATTAAAAATGGCAAACGAACCTAAATCCCTTTTAATAACCATAAGTATTATGTCCCTAGTCAGGGAACAATTAACCATAATACAACAATCCTTTACAGATGCCCTAGCTTAGCAGCGGGCTGCACTAGAAGCCCAATATTAGCGATTAATGGAAGCACTCTGCGAAGAACTCCGCAATGTTAAGGCTCTTTTATTAGAGACCCTAATAACAATACCTATAAACAAAATTAAAATAACTATATCTAAACCTAACCCGTTAAATGCGAATACTAAACCAGTAATAGTAACTTAACCCATATCTATAATGAGTTTAATACCCGCTATAAAATCTAAAAAGCTCCCTAATCCTCTAATGTTTAATAGAAATTAAAATAACCTACGTCCCTTTGTAACCAAGCTCCGTCTTAAACTTTTAACAAACTATAACCAATACCCTACTAAAGCTAGCAAGGTTAGCTACGGAATATCTTATTTAAGTAAAAACGCTGCATATACCATAAATCCATTCTTCTATAATGGCATCTTTGTTAATTTTAAAATCTTTATCTCTCTACTAGAACGAATATATAATAACGCTAGCCGTGAACACATAGCTGTTACTAAACTTAAGAACCTATAATAACGGAACCAAGACTTCACCAGCTTCTTTTTGGAATTTTTAGGCCTTATTAGCAAACTAAATTGGAATAAAGCCGCTAGAGTTGCTGCCCTTTAATAAGCTATCTTAGATAAAATTAGAGCCTAGTTAGTAGGTAGGGAACTGCCAAAAAACCTATCCGAATTTGCTACAATATGCCAATAAATTAATAAGGATTTTTAATATAACAAATAAACTCGTTCCCTAAAGTTAACCACACCTCACGTTTAAAATACCCTAAAATGCAATCCGTCTCCAAAACCTAAAAGCCCTATATATAACCCTATAGACCTCAATGCCGCTTAATCCTATATACCCTTAGGAACTAACGAACAAAGAACTCAAGCCACAAATAAAGAATGCTTTGGATGCGGTAAAAAAGGATATATTTAAAAGCATTGCCGAACTCACCCCTTTAAAAAGGTCTGCTGTAGCTCCTCCCATTTCTCAAATCATACCCATTTCTTAAGCCATACTCGTTCCTCAAATCGTACCCACTCTATAAATCATACTCAAACGCCACAAAGCATCTTGCCCTTGGTTAATTTGGAAAACAAATTATCCTAAGGCCAAGTTGCGCCTTAGGATAAAAAGTAAAAGAGTATAAGTATCTAGGCTCTTCCAGCGCTGATATATAATACGACTCCCTTAATATACTTGGCGAAATTCAAACACTTAAAAAATAGAAGGAAGTATAAATCCTTATAGATAGCAGAGCCACCAGCATAGGCTTTATTAACACAAACTATGCAAAAACTCGACACCTAAATTTAAAGAAACTTAACGAGCCCTAAGGCCTACAAGGCTTTAATGGCAAACCCTTAATATATAGCGAAATAACGTACTACGCCCTAGTAAAAATGCGGATAGGCAAACACCTTAAATATATCTCCCTGTTTATAACACCCTTAAAGCAATACAAAGTTATACTCGGACATAGATGGCTAAAACGACACGACCCTTTAATTAGCTGGGTTAAAGAAATACTAAAGTTCCATACAACTTACTACTAAAGTCATTGCTTAAAAAACCATTTGCCCTATAAATATGCACACAACTATTTAAATTTAATATAATATAAATTACCCTTGCTATAAACCTTAAGCCAATATAATAAATCTATAACTGCTAATTGTAATAAAGAATGCGAAGATGTTTTATTAAAACCTCTTAAATTTTAAATAATATAAGCCACACCCTTTATTTTGTTAGCAAAAAAACAAGATTACAAAATCTTTACTATAACTATAGAAGATATTAAGAAAGCACTAGAACCAAAACAGTATATTAATTCTTGACCTCTCGTACCTAAAGAGTACTATAACCTAATTAATAAGTTTAAAAGACGATTTGTAGACCAACTAGCCCCGCACTAAGATAAGTACGATTTTAAGATAGAACTTAAGCCGGGTATAACACCAAAGTTCGGTCCGCTATATAGTATATCACGGGAAGAATTGCTTATAATACAATAATACCTTAACAAGCATCTGGAAAAAGGATTTATTCGCCCTAGTTAATCTCCATTCGCCTTACCTATACTATTTATTAAAAAGCTAGGAGAAGGCTTAAGGTTCTATATTAATTATTAAGCTCTAAATATAATTATGATTTAAAACCGATATCCAATTCCCCTAATTTAAGAGGCGCTTAACTGTTTAGCGAAGGTACGGTACTTCACAAAGCTTAATATAGTTGCAGCCTTTAATAAAATCCGTATAAAAGAAGGAGATAAGAAGTATATAGCTTTTCGTATATAATAGGGACTCTTTAAATACCTAGTAATGCTATTTGGCGTAAAGAACGGTCCCAGTATATTTTAGCAATATATTAACGATACGCTTCGTAAATTCCTTAATATATTTATTACTGCGTATATTAACAATATCTTAATCTACTCGTTCTTGCTTTCTAAATATTGGAAATACGTTAGAATGATCCTTAAACGCCTATAAGATACGGGCCTACAATGCAACATTAAGAAATGCAAGTTCTACACGTCCAAGGTTACGTACTTAGGCTTAATAATATCCCATAATAGAATTAAAATAGACCCTAAGAAAGTCGCCGTAATTGTGAACTAGGAAAGCCCTAGTAATATATAAGATATTTAAGGACTTCTAAAATTCGCAAATTTCTATTAACGATTTATTAACCACTTTTTAGAAACTATTTAGCCGTTAGTAAACCTAATAAGAAAGAATATAAAATTTAAATGGACTACTAAATATAAACAAGCTTTTAACGACCTAAAGCATTATTTTATAACTGCTCCGATTCTCGCCCACTTTAACCCTAACCTTAAATGTATCGTGGAAACAGACTCGTCCGATTATACGCTAGGGGGAGTATTGTCATAATATAATAAGGACGGTGAGCTATGTCCAGTAGCCTTTCTCTCCTAGAAACTCGCCCCTGCTAAATTAAACTATAAGATATATAATAAGGAACTACTTACAATTATTAGATATTTTAAACAATGGCGTTCTAAGCTTAAAGGATTGTTATTTCTAATATATGTATTAACGGACCATAAGAACCTACAGTACTTTATAACTATAAAGCAATTAACGCAGCGCTAAATTTGTTAGGCCGAATACCTCTTATAATTTAACTTTAAGATTACATACCAACCGGGTAAACTTAATTAGAAGCCTAACGCATTAACATAACAGTTACAGGATCTACCTGTAAATGCTATAGATAAACGGATTATAAATTAATTACGGATCTTATTGCCTCCCAAATGTTTTAAAAAACTACGTCCTATGTTCCTAGATATGGAACTTAACAGAAATAAATTAGAAGTTAATAAATAGGAAATAGAAATTAACGAGCTAATAGAATACAAATATAAGAACGACGTATAGATAATAGATGTAATAAAAGCGATTCAAATAGGAAAACAATAGTATAAGGATATTACACTTGCTAAATACGAAATTTAAAACAACCGATTGTACTACTAATAGAAGATAGTAGTTCCGAATTCCAAACCCTTACAATTTAAGATACTCAAATTTATATACAACTCCCCTATAACAGGGCACCCTAGCTGTGCGAAAACTTATAAAATTGTTTAACGAGTATACTACTGGCCTATAATACATAACTATATACAAAAATATGTTTGAGCATATAGGATGTACATGCGTGGAAAGACCTCTTATGTAAAGAAGTAAGGAGTACTTTGACCGCTACCAATTCCAATATAAAAATAGCGCGATATCTTAATTAACTTTATAGTCGACTTGCCTAACAGTAATGGGTTCACGAATATTATAGTAGTCGTTAACCACCTTATAAAAATGCGATATATAATTCCTATAGACTTAATTAATATGATATTAGTAGCCGAATATTTCGTTAAGTACGTCTTTAAGCTACACGGACTTCCTAATGTAATAGTATCCAACCGCGGAAGCCAGTTCGTTTTAGACTTCTGGCAAGCTTTATATAAACAATTAAGCATTTAAATACAACTCTTAACTATATTTTATCTAGAGATAGATGGCTAAACCAAAATCGCGAACGCGATTATAGAACAATACTTATAAATATACTACTCCTACCTGCAAGACAACTGGGAAAAATGGCTGCCTTTGGCTAAGTTTACCGTAAATAATACAATTAACGTATTAACAGGCGTAACGCTATTCTACGCAACCTACAGATAAAACCCTTAACTTGGATTTAAACCATAACCTAAAATTAATACAATAGGACCTATAATTAAACGGATTTAGTTAATTAACGCACATAACTTCGCCAATTAAATAAAGCAGTTAACGGAACTATTAAGAAGTGAATTAACGTACGCTTAAACGTTACAGGAATGGCATATAAATAAAGGATGAGCTCCCGCATAGGACTTTAAGAAAGGTAATATAGCCTACCTAAATACACGAAACCTAAAGACTTAACGGCCCTCAAAGAAACTTAATTAGAAGTTTATAGGCCTGTACTAAATTAAGAAGAAACTGAGCCCATACGCCTATAAGCTTAAACTGCCAACTAAGATAAAAATACACCTAACGTTTTATATAAGCTTATTGCAACCTTTAAAAAATGATCCTATAACTTATAAAGTGCCGCCGCCACCTCCCGTAATTGTTAACAACGGTAACGGTTCTTACTTTATTAACTTAATTAATAATATGCGATAGAAACCATAATCTAAACAATTTAAACTTCTTATTAAGTGGGAAGGATATAAAATATAAACCTAGGAAACCTATAACCAGATTAAGGCCAACATGCCTACCTTAGTAAAAGAGTTCCATAAGGACCATCCTTCGCGGCCTACTCTGGCTAGATAGACACGATATAAAGGCAAACAACTACTACCTAACACGAAGACACAAAACACGATAGCAGGAAACTTAAAATTAAAAAGAACTTAAAATATATTATAACGCTTATAACGCAATAAGTTATAAATTCTTAACTAAATTAAATTATTTTAGACCTTTGGCCAAAAAGGGGGAATACTATAACGGGACTAGCCCAGTTACAGTAGGAATGTCTCGGTAAAACACTTAACAGATAACTGTATAAAACTATTTGTAAACTGTTTATAACTATCTACAACTATCTGCAACTATCCGTGATTATCCGCTATAATCTACCGTTTTCCACTAAGTTCCGCCAACTCGATCAAATTCCACCAAATTCCACCAACGTAATGGAATTTGGTCGAAACTTGTCAAAATCCGCGTAGGCTTATGCCCACGCGTCTGCTGCCAAGACCCCAAATATTTAGTTATAAGTTTCCTATATTCCTTTCTCTTCTTTATATAACGTCTTGTTCTCTTCAAGAGCTATATACCCTTAGATTTAGATAGAATTTATATTATTCCTTTGAATCTTCCCTAAAGCCTCTTCGCGCCCTTATATTAACCCCGTTGAACTTTCTAACCTCGCCGAGGTTTTTCGTAACCTTGCCGAGCTACGACCCCCTTAATTATATATCTATTACGTCTACCAAATTTATGGACTACTAGATACTATTATATCTAACTATAGGCTATAGTTTATATTAGCTTTCTAGAACAAGTTTACCTGGATTTTAGGCATTAAGCTAAAGCTTTTTATGGTATACTACCCTTGGACAGACGGCCAGACGGAGATTATAAACTAGTATTTAGACCAGAGACTCCAACCATTTATTAACTACTTTTAGGATAATTAAGTCAAACTACTACCTCTAATAGACTATGTTTAGGCTACTCTACTCTATAACTCTATAGGATTTGCACCTATCTAGCTAGAAATAGAGTATTTACTTTATATAAGCTTTAACTGGGAAAAAACGGAAGGGCCATGGACTATATATAAAAAACTATCATATAAGGAAGCCTAGCATTATGCTAAACGCTTAGAAGAAGCCTAGAAAGTGGCCTATACAAACCTAAAAAAGGCCTAGAAATTAATAAAATAGTAGGCAAATAAGTATAGGCGTAAGCCTAACTTTACTATAGGCAATAAGGTCTAGGTTATAATAAAAAACTAAAAGATAGAACGGCCTAGCTATAAGCTAGACTATTAGATAGCAGAACTATATAAGGTCCTTAAGAAGAGAGGCAACTTATATAAAGTAAAGCTCCTAAATTTAATTTAGGTCTACCCTGTCTTCTTATTAAATAAGCTATAGAAAGCTGTAAAGGACCTATTACCTAGATAAAAGAATAAACCGCCTCTACTAATTTAAGTTAATGGTAACAATAAATAGGAAATTAAAGAAATACTAGCCTATAAACTTATAAGAGGAACACTGAAGTACCGTATAAGTTGGAAAGGCTATAATATAGACCCTACTTAGTACCCTATATAGAATTTTATAGGTAGTCCCTATAAGTTATAAGAGTTCTATAGCCGTTACCCTAACAAACCTAGATTGCTAAAGTACTTAGATAAGTGGATAAAATACTAGTATAGTAAGGATAATAGGTTGCCTATAGAGTATAAAGATAAGAACGCCCTATAGGCGTAATACAGATATACAAAGCCTAAGGGCAGGCTTTTTTAGAGGGGGGAGGTAATGTTATAGTACCGGCATATTACTTAAGTAAGGCTCGCTTCTGTTAGCGACTTAGTTAATCAAGGCATAAGCACAGCAAGAAGGACGTATACAAGCCTGTATAATTGGATTGTCTATAAACGAGGATCTAAAGCTAGAGAAAGGAAAAGAGAAGAAGGGTAGCGCCGGTCGAGGTTTTATACGATCGTCTGGTCACGTGACTGCGACTGTCTAAAATAGTAAGAAACTTAGCGTGCCTAAAATGTTGCAGGGGGCATTAGAGCGGCTAATGTATAAGATATATAAGTTTTCATTCTTCCCACTTTTTAATAACTAAGCCCTATTATTAATAACTATACCTTAATTAAGAACTTTTATAATCCTTCCGCTAGTTATGTTGCATATTACCACGCAAGCTAGCGTCCAATCTTAATAAATCCACTCAACCAACCAGCCACCACAGCTGCACCCTCTAAGGCAAGGCAGAAAAGTCAGAAATATCTCTAAACCTCTTTATAATACGACATAAGCCGTACGACGGTGCCCAAAGAGGGGTGCTAGGGCTACTTTAGCCGATTGTTTTATAAAGTGGCAACACACATATAAGGCACGGCTGGAAGCATTTGCGCAGCAATAAAAGATATTAGTAAAGACCTTAAAAGACCTTGGAAAACAGGTTTAACAACTTAGAGCCAAGCAATAGTAAAGTAGGTATGTCTATTCTGATTATTATAAGGCAATTAACAAAGAATAGGAGGAGCTGGAAAATTTCGCGTATTAACTATAGGATATCAAAACTAGCGTTAGCGATTTGGATTATAACATATTAATTCTTAATTTCAATTACAAAACATTTAAGTGGACGGCCAGGCGATGTAATTGTGGGATAGAGGTGGTAACAAAGAAGGTCCTTGAGATGGAGGAGAGACTAAATAATATGGATAAATAGGTTAACTAGTCATCGGGTGCTTTAATAGAATAGAGTATAGTTAGCGGGAATATAATCTCTAAAGCAAACAATAAATTTAATTAAAGGTGTAACTTATAGAAACACGCCTTGGGTTTAATCTAGATAAGGCTGTAGCTTACCTTTTACTTAGCTAGTAGCTTACTTATTTACGCTAGACGCTTACCTAGCTTACCCTAGGCGCTCACCTTAGGCGTTTATCCAGCTTACCCTAGGCGCTTACCTTAGGCGCTTATCTAGCTCACCCTAGGCGCTTACCCAGCTTATACTAGACACCTTAGGTCGCCCGGTAGCCTTTGTAATAGCCTATGCCCCAGTCCTTTTTTTGCTGTATGGCTTAGGAACTTTTAAAGTTCTATATAAAAAATGGCTTTACTAAGATCCGTACACTTCCCTACCTCGCCTATAACGTCTTACTGTCGGCAACTCTCTATATTAGAGACGTTAACACTAGACCTGCTTAAAGAACACATTTATAAATGTTAGTACTGCACACCTATACTTAAAAAGAGGTGCTTTATTAGCCAGGAACTAATTTATAACGCTGTTAATATAGTATATAAGGGATTAGACGGTTAAATATATAGTAATATAAAAGAGGACAATATGCCAGTGCGGGCAGAGTTACCGCCAAAGTATTCTATTATTTGTAGAGTACTCCAGTTAAAAACTTTAGCTAGGAATTAGATAGCGCCAAGAGATACAACTCTATTAAAGGCCTGCAACTAAACAGAGCCAAGTTATTAAGATACAGCATTGGTTGGTTAAAAAAACGTGTATTTTATTTTGTGGATACTAGGGTGTAAATATAAACAGTTGCTACTGCATTACCTCTTTAATATTAGATATATTAGGTCCCTTAGTATCCTCGGCCTTCTTTACTTTCTTATAAACTTGCCCAGGTTCGACCTAGGAATTTCTTCGCAATATCCATTTACCGGACGTTATTACTTCTTAACAGAATTAGTTTATTGTTATTATCTTTTATAAATGCTTGTCTTGTTTATTGGGGTAAACCTAATAATTGGGAAGATGTGGGCGATTGGGAACCCAATAATGCGCGTAAATAGAAAATTGGTTTTTGGGATAATATGGGTAGAAGGCTTCCGTGTAATAAGGTTAGATGGTTTCCTATAGGCGAAAGGTACTAGTCGTATATTTAATTCCTAATGGTGATGGTTCTGGTCCAAGTTCAACATCCTTATATAATTATTGGCTCTACTAAAGAGCGAGGAGATAGAGCGTTGGATGATAAATAAAGCTTAGTATTTATTAGGTATTGTAAAGTCGTCTCCTTAGGATAGATTAAAGGGTTAAGCTTAGCGAACTTCTTTAACCATAGTTCTCGCTCCGTTTTAGGAGGATTGTTATTGTTGGATCCGACTATAGTTCCTGGGCTACTGCATTTTGGTAAATTAAGACTATTAGTCTCACTATTAGGATTAGAGGTGGGATGATTAAGACTTTCGCTCTATATATAGTTTATAGGTCAGGGTTAGGGTTAGGGTCCTTAGGCCTAACCTATAGCATTAAATATATAATTGGGGCTTATAGTTCTAGACTCTAGTAGAGAATGCATTCTAGTAAATAAAAGATGTATACTACAAGGGGGTAATGCTTAAAAACTGCTAGCGAAAGTAGAAGCTTTATACCTTATAGTCTAGGGTAATGGTTTGGAATCGCCTTTTTAGGGCTCGCTAATGCGGACAGACTTGCCAGATACTATATATAGCCTCCAGCCACTAACACTTATGCTTTGGAGATAAGCATATTAGTAGCGATGTTTATCGTCCTAGTAAAATATTATGGATATAAAGGCGCCATACACTGGGTTTAAATTCGATCCTATATACTGCAGTCTATTATATAGCTTAAGTGTCCCTTAGTGACCTAGCGCTCTAGCTTAGGATTGCGCAGATCTATCATTAAGTTAACATTTATACGGTGTGCGCTGGTGGCGGATAGGTAGCAACTAGAGTCTCGCAGATGCTTCTAGCTCTGTATATTAGGTTGCCTATATACATAAAAGTTGGCAATACATAAATAAAGGATACCGTGTCTATAGTGGCAAGCAGAGCTCTCTAGTATAACTAGTATAAGATTAACTCGCCTGCTGCCCACTTTATCATCGCATAATTAGACTTAATAATGGTAAGTAAGGTTCTTTAGAGATCACTATATAACCAACGCGCCTGCTACCTACTTTATTGTCGTATAGTCAGGCCTAGTAGTATCAAGCAGAGCTCTCTGGTATAATCGCTGTATCACTAACACGTCTACCGCCCACTTAATTGTCGCCTAATTATCACTTACTGCCCTAGGATTCTTTAAGGACTTACTCTGCTACTAGAGAGACTCTATTATACTAAAACTTGGCTGTCTTATAGCTTATCAGCTTGTAAACTAGTTTAGATTCTGGCCTTAATATACTAGCCGTTAACCCCACTCGCCTTAATACGACACGGCATAGAATCTGCCGCAACCTAGAAGAAAATTCTTATCTTGGCGCCTTACGGTATTATTATAGCGATTTAGCCAACGGCCTTAGGTATAGGATAGCTTTAAGGGGTTGCTTAAACTTTACTGTTTTATCTAATAGTCTATAGTGGAAATAGGTTGTCCGTACTTACTCCTTAGCACTCCCTATGCTACACAGTAGTGCTACTATTAAGAAGTCCAGATTATATAATTACCATACCCATAGGGAGACTTTGCTTAGGCTCTATCCTTACAGCTTATAATACGTTAGGTAGCTCCGCTCGCCAACATAGGCGTATAACTTAAGACGCCAAAGCGGTTAGAAGATAACGCTGTCTAATCTAAGAGTTAAATCGCGCCACTAACCTAGGTTTTATGCTAAAGTCGCTAAGTAATTAAAATGCATCTTATAAGTGCAACCACTAAAAGGTTACTAGGTTAGTCAACAGAGGCAATTTGTAAAAGGATATTCGCTATATAACTATCTTAAGCAGGGAAAGCGCTAGCGTGATAATAGTGCGCAAAGCTAAACACTGGAGTTACTTACCGTAATAAGGATCCTGCAAGCCAATCCTTATAGATTGTTAAACAGCGACTTAATTAGCCATAGTGGCCCAAAATATAAGTCCCTAATCCTATTAGTTATAAAGGACTGACTTGCTAATATATACTAAGCTAAAAGAGTGTAAGGCAATATATGTCGCTAGTTAAGGCGCTGCCTTGCCCAACGTAAAGGATTTTAGTAAAGCCCTTTAAGTATTGTGGTAGGGTAAAATGTCCTATGCTTAGTGTCTTGGCATTTTCCTGTATATATTGAGCCTTCGGCTTCCCTCCTTCTTGGATATTAGGAACCTACCGGAATACATTCTTTTCTTTTCTTTCTTACAGACTGCTTTACTGATTACTTTTGACTGATTATAACCGACCGACCAACCGACAGACAGACAGACAGACTGACTAACTAATAGCATTGTAACTTCCTATCTAAGGGACACCGTACCCTTCTACATTTTGGCATTCCATGTAGGGACGACGGCAAGCTCTTTAGATTAGAAGTCTAGTGCTATATACATATAAGACACGCAAGAATATATTACGACTACAGAAGGACGACCAGCTGCAGAAGAACGACCAGCCAGGTAGACAAGACAGCAGTAAAAAACTAGGCAGTATCAGACAGCGAGGGGAACTAGGTAGACCCTAAACAGAAAAACTACAGAAAAGAAAGGACAGCCAGACTTAACGCATAGGCCAAGGAGTAGCAAAGGTCTCGGAAAGTTACGTATAAGGACGTCAAGCGAACCAGTAAGCCAATCAGACAACTTTAACCTGCGGCTAAAGGTACCCAATATTTCTACTACCTACGCACGGACATAGCTAGAGCTTTATTAAGGATGTAAAGACAATAAGCCAAGAACTAGTCAATTAAATGGAAACGAGACTTAAGGGATCTAGCGGCAGAGGAAGTTAATACTGCCCTTTAAGAACAAAGACAACACCAAGCAAGGTCGCAAGCACACAAGATTAGGTCTCTCCTTAAAAGCCTCCTATTCCGGCTTAGCTTTATCTTCTTTTAAGTTATCTAGATTATATCAGCGGCAGCTTTAGAGGCATTCCGTAAAGAAGCAGATATAGGCGGAAGTGTAAGGCTTAGTAGCACCCTACCGCGCGGAACAACGGCAGACCAAAGCAGATAGACGTATCAAGACCCAGCAGTGGCTGTAGATAATAAAGACACCGTGCTCTCTTAGGAAGACCAACCTCTAGGCGTTAAGAAGCAGCCAGAAGGAACAGAAGCCTATACTTCTTTTACTAAGTATAAACCAACACCAGGACGGCCATCTAGGACATCCTCTGTTAAGACTACGGCCATACAAGAAGATCTACCATAGCGTTCACCTATAACACCTAGGACCGATAACCCTTAGTAGACAAAGGATAAGAGCTGTAAGGACCACCTATAAGCTCCTAAGGAAGCTCTAGATGCACGTAACCAGCAGTTAACGGCTTAAGACAAGATCTACATTATGGTTTAGCCTATACCAGCCCCAGGAACTGTTGGAGCTCCTTACTTTATAGGACAGAACGTGTCGCAGTTTATCAAGCAGTATAAACGGCTATGCACCCAATATCGTGTAACAAGTAAGGAGAAGCACTAGGGCCTTCTAAAGTACTGCGATTACTAGATAGGGATATAGATCCAAAGCCTGCCTAAGTTTACAATTAGTAATTAGACGGAGCTTATTAGAAAGCTTAGAACCAAGTATTAAACCAAGAACTACTACCAACGCATGGAGATACGAGACTTTGTGGAAGCTTTTATTCAAAAATCTATAAAACAACCAGGCGAATTGCGTTACTACATATAGGACTTCACTACTATCTCAGATAAAGCGGTAGCCATAGGAAACCTTACTAAGCAAAATAAGGGGTGGTTATTTATACAAGGACTTCCTATTAAATACCGTAGGCACGCAATAGAAAAGACAGGAGCCGTAGCAGACGAGCCTAGCACCCTTGTATTTAAAAGACTAAAGGAGGCCATAAAATCAAGGATAGTGACTATAGAGGGCGCCAAGCAAATAGATGTCCTCCCAGAAGAAGACGCCCTGAATATCCAGCTTGTACAAGAGCTACGGCAGCAAAGGGATAAGCTCAACCATAGGAGAGAAGGAAGGCTTCTGGACCCAGGTGTACACAAAGGAGCCCTAACACAGCAGCAGTCACCCCCTACCGTAAATCAGGAGATGGACAAAATAGTAAGCCAGTTAAAGAGACTAAGGTTAAGCAAGACAGAGCTTACAGTAGCCGTACAGTCAATACCGTTCCTTAACCGAATTCAAAAGGACCCAGAAAGGTTTACAATACTACTAAATCAGGCTGCAGTTTAAAGCTTAGCACAAGGATACGGCCCAGCACTAGGATATAAAGACTAGCAAAATAGCACCCAAGCTCCCTTTACTCCGTAAGACTTTTGATATCCGCACAATTTTCAATATCCGCAAGGCTCTCAATGTCCGCAAGATTCTACTACCTTTAGACGGCCGCAGCAGAACATACAAGGTCAGCAAGGTACGCGAGGACAAGGCCTACAGACCTATTTTAAATACGGAGAAGGTCACTATTTCACCCAGTATAAATACCAAGGGCTCAAGGATCTTATTCAGCAAGGATTTATATATCTGTCTAATTAAGGAAGACTAGTAGCTGGGACGCGCGAACGACCTAGACCTAAACTACCATGGCTCAGCAATAAAGGACGATTAAAGGGCATTAAGAACTGGCTGCGTACATACTAAGGAACTAACCTAGATAGACCAAAGGGAGAACAGACGCAGCAACAGGCCCCTACCATACAAACGGATTTTACTGCTTTCCACGACGGAGTAGTGCTAAAGAACAGTAACAAAATGCGTACGAGCTGGGAGGACTACTATTAAGTACAGCCCACAGACTTAGTAACGTTCAGCCAGCAACGTCCGCAGACTCGCCCAACCCCTAGAGACAGCCGTACGACCAGGACAATCGTCAAGCCGCAGGCTCTGCCGCAGGAGAATATACGACCGGGAGATTACATCCAGATTATATCACGGCCTGCAGATAAGACAGCTAAAGCTAGAAAGAATAAATCGTCCAATCCTTAGAGACAGTCATAGAGACAGACGCTTAAGGCCAGCCGTTAACCCACAGGCTCCACAGCAGGCTCCGCAGTAGGTATAGGATGTTTAACTAGGGGACAGTCAAGTTCTAAGGTGGGGGAGGGGACGCAGGTAACAACCGTATAAAAGATTTCTATTTTGTCTACTTAATTACTGTATTTCCTAAAGCTCCTTTTCTTATTTACTTTCTTAATCACAACGCGTCAGTCGCAACAACCTACTATAAAGATGTCAGTTCAGCTTACCGCCTGTTACCAAGCTAATAGCGATTTTCCATACCCGGCACGGAAAATCCTGATTGGTCTATTCAGTAATAGAGCCAGCAGAACTCTACACCGCCCCTAGAATTTAATAATGCACCAGATACACCAGCTGCACAATAAAAACAGTATCAGGAGCCTTAATTCTTAATTAATTGCACGGATACAGAGCCAATTATACAATATAGAGCTATATATAGAACCTTAACTGAACGAGTACACGGAAGCCTTGGTCAATCAAACAACTACACAGAAGCTATAGTTAGTTAAAGAGTCAAATTAAGCCTAAGCCTTAATATCAGCACATTACCGTCACTAAAGCAAGTCAATTAAATGTCGTTAGATTAGAGCCTTCAACCAAGCCGACCTTATTCCTTATTCAAACAACAGCTGATCACAGCTCCGCAACCGCCATCCGAATTCAGCACTGCACTAGCTACACAACAAGAACAGACACTGCGGCAAGGAAGGGACCTACACAAGGGCGGTAACATAACATTAGAAATCAAGTACTGCGGAAACGGTAAAGCAGTATACAAAGAGGCACTGACAAAGATGCTCTACAAGAGATCGTACAGAGGGCACAGCTGACTATGTTAGGCCTAAACTATCCTTATACAACTGAAGACGGAACTAAGCCGTATCTAGCCAAGCCAGTAAAGGACCTTGCTAAGGATTACAAGGGGAATAGAAATTGGACGTATAGGAGCTAGCACTTCTTAGAGATCGTCTTAATAAAAGGACTATATTATAGACACAAGGGCAAGGGATATGTGATAGAGGTAGTTATAACAGCTAAGAAGCTGCCACTAGATAACCTTAAAGATGTTAAGAACAACTTAGGCAAAGCACAGAACCAGCAGGACAATAACAAAGAAACTAAAAGCAGAAGATAATCCCAAGAAGGCTCTTAAGCTGGAAGAAGATCAAGAATATACAAGCGTACTGCCAACAGCCGGGGTAAAGAAGCAGCTATAAAAGCCTAAAAATGCGCCAAAGAAGCCAAGAGCAAAGGCGACTCTAAAAGGAAAGAAAGTAGCTATTAAGGACGTCTTATAAAAGCACCAGGCCCGCGGAAATAGTCTACTGGGAACTGCCGTTTATGCTCACAAGGAAGGAAGTCTTAAGACAGGTCTCTGGATTGGACGTCTAGTGGACACTAAGAGCCTCAATCGACTATAGATGCAGAGCTTTAACCAAATAACTGCACAGCTAGAGTCTTAATTAACTATCTGCAGATCAGTAATCTATCTAGATTGGCGTGGATTGGCGGAGGCCTTCAAATCCACTCCAGATAACTAATTCTTAGCGGCGCGCCAGGAGCTCCATGGATATCCAGCTGTCAATATATACTAAATATAGTAAGTCTTGGCATCGATTTGGTGTTAAGTAGGGAAGGTAGTAGGTGTTAAATATTATAAGATTAACTACATTAGTCCTCCAACTTATCCTCCTAGCTATCCTCATCGCCTTCCTCATTAAGATCGTCGCCATTCTTAAGCGGTATCACGTTGATCAACGCGTCGCTATTATCGTTAACCTTAATAGCGGCAAGAGTATCTTCCATCAACATAGCGCCTGCGGCAACAGCCGCTTCCTCTACCTGATCTTCAGCCCTAATAGCATCTTTCTCCGCAGCGGCTAAAGACTTCGACATTGCCTACTGTGCGAGCTTGTATTCCTCCAGCGAAAGCATCTTATTGTATTCCTCTACACCCTCCACCGCTTCTACGTCATCGTCATCAAAGGCGCCCTTTAGTGGAGGACCATATAAGTGCCGCAGAAGCTCATTTGCTTTAATTATATCCATCTTAAGCCACAATCGCTGGTCTTCCAGTAGTATCTTAGCGCTGCTAAACAGCCGCTCGCACTCGTCTAACATCAGCGGTATAGCAAGGATATCAAAGGCGAATCGGGCAAGCTCTGGTTAACTTACATAGCGGTTATTCCAGTATTTAATAGGGTTAAATCGTTTAGCTCACTATTAGTAAGGTAGAGGACATCAGTTTTAAGGTATTTAGTAAATTAACTAAGGAAGGAAGGATTAGCCACAGTAGAAGATTTATAAAAAACCTTAAGGCGCTTATAATTACGGGCGGTAGTAAAAGGCTTTAAGTTCTTCGGCTTTATTAGTATCTATCCTCTTATAGGCTAGGTAGACACTGGCTATAAAAAAGGCTCATTAGCTTAATATATCAGATAAAGCTCCTTAATAGAGGATTTAACTCTCTTAATCCAATTATCCTTTACTAGGTGGCCGCGCCACTATTGCTTAAACCAGCTTATCTTAAGTATTGGATTTAGAGCGATCGCGGCGTAGTACGCTACTGTCTCATCTGTCTTAAAATAGTACTTTTCATACTTTACCCAAGCTGCTTTAGCGCAGCCAGCTAGATAGGTATAAGTCTTAATATCTAGGCTGCGCTTTTTCTGCTTTACAAGATTAAGAAAGTATTCCTTAGTCTACTCTAGCTTATAAAGAAGCCAATTAAGCGTCTAGAAATAGTCCGCAAGGTTTATCTATTTGCCCTTAACAGTAAGCGTAGCCTCATAGAACTTTTCTAGGTGTGTATATAGATATTTAAGCTCTAGCTAATAGCATAGCTTAAGCTTATTACTCTTAGTAAGAGATTTCGAGCCAACTGGGGCAACGTATAAGGTAATAAACTTGTTAACGTATTCTTTGTAGTTTAAAAACCGGCCAATAGCTACAAACAGCGAATTCTATTATATAGCGTTATTTTAAATAAGCTGTTTAATTAATTAGTGTCGTAATTATATTATAGAGGTAGTAAGTAATCGCGCAACCATAACAATTAAATTATAACTAGGGGCGATTCTAACCAATTACATCTCCCAGATCGCGTAAGCGAGGTGGCGAATATTATAAACTCTTAACACTACATACCTACAGCTTGTTAAATTCCGCTAATAAACCTCCTATTTTAATCCTTCTAAAGAAACTCTGCCGCTAAGGAGTTATGCAAATATACTAAATAAGATTATACAATAAACTAACCACTCTACGCTTCTTCTAGAGCTGCCTAACCTTCTTTATATTACCTTCGCAGACTGCTGTTTCTAGCTAGCGGCAAACCTTCTTAGCATCCTTACCTACAATAAAGGCCTAGGCGCAGAGGTTAATAATATAACCAAAGCAGCAAAGACAGCAGGCCTTTCTTTGCTTTGCTAGCATCTTTAGATATAATGCTTAAAGAACAGCGTTAATACATTTATCGTTTAACTCTGCGTTATCTACCATAAAATAGCCAATCTTTCCGCCAATCTTATACTCCTTAAAGAGGGCAATTAGGACAACTGCTATATTCTCACCGCTATATTTACTAATAACCTCTTAAAGCCCTATTATATTATAGCGTCGTCTGCCAAATCTATTAATATAGTGCGCTACTACTCTAAGGATCGCATAAGCGTTTGGCGACGTCTATAAGTTAAAGGATATTAATATTAGGCTCCGTGCCGTCTTTATATCGTATATAGTGTTCTTCTTCCACTAATTAAACGCGTAGATTACCCACTTCCGAATTATATTACTAGCCTTCAGTAGCAAGCTCGCAAGCTTTAGATACATATAGTAGAGGAGCTAACAGAAATACACATTCTTAAACTAAAAGAAAGCGATATAGCAGTACACCAGCTAGCGGATTAGTAAGGCTTTAAACCTATTAAAAGCTTGCTAGCAATCGAGGGTGTAGGCATCTAGGAAAGCCTTAATCGTTAGCTAATTTAGATCCTCTAGAGGAGGCTATTTAATCTCGCCAGTATTCTTATTTATATTATATTTGCTAGCAAGGTAATTAAGCGCTATAGATCGTCCCTTTATAACTCTTATAAGCTCTTACTAACGCTGTTCCTTCTTATATAGATAGCAGTAATAGAACTACTCCTTACCATTACTGCCTTTTAGTATTATATCCTCCCCCCATATCCAGATTGGTAATATTCGCTACTTAGTAAATTTCGGCGGTTTTGTTAGGCTTTAACAGCGGACATAGACCTTTCCTTAATAGCGAAACTCCTCTACCTCACTTATAGAATCAATCGCGTTTAGATTAACATTCTTTAGCGCTAGGATAATATCATTAGAGGCAGAAGATACGCGTAGAGGGAAGAGACGCTATTGTATTCTTGGCATAGCAAACAACACTAAGGAAGGGGTAGTAATAGAGCTTGGTAGAGGGAGGAACGGCCTTATTAAGGGCGACACTATAAGCAAAGCTGCGGTAGCAGTGGTGAGGGAGCAGCAATAATCAAGCGTCCTTAATTTGGTGGCTGATACTATATATAAGGAACAGGCAGTCATCGTTTACTCCCCCAATTAGCTATTCATCGTGCACCGACTATAGAGCGCCCAACCTCCCTCCTAATAAGGTATAAGCTGTGGCGCGCCAGGAGCTCCATGAGCTTCAATCCACGCCACGCCGGCGTTAATATAAAGCAATCCAGATCCAGATCCAGCTGGAGCGCCACAGCCAATCCAAATCGTCGCCAGTCCAAATAGATCACTGCCGCAGATATAGAGCCTACGGATATAGAGCCTTAATGGAACGTCAACGGATTTAAAAGCTTTAATTAAGTATACGACGATGCAGAGCCCAGGTTATATATACAACAGAAGACGCCTTAAGTTAAGCTAGAGCCTTAGTTAAATCTTAATCAGTCAGACGCCGCCTCTATAGTTAAGTTGGATTAACTAGAGCTTTCAGTCGGGCCGACCTGATACCCTATTTAAACATTAGTTGATTATATGTTGTTATGGTCAAATTAAATTAGTCACTATCGCCGTTAGACGTCTTTAATCAGCGGTTAAAGATTCTACAATGGCAGACAGACAGACACTAGGCCCAATAAGAAAATCAGTATACAACTATAGAACGTTAGAAGCACGGTTAATTAACATCTTAGAGCCTCTTTAACCAGAATAATCTTTCCTGCAGACATAGATACAGAGCTTTACACAAAGTCTTACACGGAGTTATATACGGAGTCTACGGATATGGAGCATACGGGTGTAGAGCCTTGATTGGATAACAGTACGGCAGCTTAACTGGACGCCTATATATGCGAAGCCTTAATCAAACGGCAGATGCGGAGCCTTAACCAATCGCATATCTACACGGAAGTGTTAATTAGTTATCTACGGATACAAAGCCATAGTTATATATGCAGTAGAAGACACCTTAAGTTAAGCCAGGGCCTTATTAAATCTTAATTAGCTAAACACCGTCTCCGTATTTAAATCAGGACAGTTAGAACCTTTGACCGGGCCAACTTTCTACCTTAATCAAACGACTGAACGATTAGTTGCAGCACGTCGTCACCGACCAATTAGACAGTCTTCGGCCAGTAGTTAAAGCACGCACGCAGACACGGACGCAGACACGGACGCAGAATATGCAATGCAGAGCTACTAATGCACAGCCAGATGCATAGCCAGATACAGAGCTAGATGCAGAGTCTTGATATTAAACGACCAGCTAAACAACCAAATTAAGCCAGAGTCTGCTATTTTAATTAACTGCCCTACCGCCGCCACCGCTATTCCGTCCGACTGCTTTATCCCTACTATCTTAACCGACTGCTCTGTCTCTACTATTCTAGATCTGTACCATTGCTAGATCTAATTACTACCGGATCTACTAGATCTATTATACTGTTCCGCCCAACTGTTCCGACCGACCTGTTCCGTTCTACTATTTCCACTAACTGCTACTCCAACTAACTGCCGCCAACCGATTGTTCTACTGCTACTACTACTGCTACTACTACTACTGTTCCAACCAGCTATTCTACTGCTGCTATTTAGCCGTTCTGTTCCGTTATTCCGATTATTCTACCGCTACTGCCTTAACTAACTGCTACCGACCGTTTCGCTTCTACTAAGTGTTCTACTATTAAAAGTTCTGCTGTTAGATGTCCTACTGCTTACTAACTGTTACCGAGTTCTTCTACCGAGTGTTCTACCGCTGACTATTCTGTTTTATTTTACTGCGCTAACTGTCTGCTTTTATTACTGTTTCTACTACCGTTACTATTACTGCTATTACTGCTGCTACTGCTATTACTTCTATTACTGCTGCCGTTATTATTTCTGGTTTACTGTTCTGGTTACTAGTAGGAAGATCGGATCTTAGCTATAGATAACAGAAGGATATTGTGGAATAGTTCTATAGGGCTATAACGGCTGCAGAATTACGCTTTTGACTAGTACCGCTAGTAGGTGTAGTACACAGGCAATTAGGGCGGCTAGTGTGTACATTTATGCTTTCGACCAGTGACGCTAGTGGGTATGGTGTATAGGCAACTAGTACGGCTAATAGGTGTATTTATTTCAGTGCGTGTCTGATAGGTATCTTACTAGGAGGAAGAGATTTCCTACATTCTATTTTGTGCTTTCCTTTTTCTATTCTGTTTTTGCTTTACTTTCGTTTGGCTATTCTTCTATAGTATAAAACGTTAGGGGACAACGTTCTTAGTAGGGGAGGTATGTGGTAGGGTAAAATATCCCATGCTTAATGTCTTGGCATTTTCCTATATATATTGAGCCTTCGGCTTCCCTCCTTCTTGGATATCAGGAACCTACCAGAATACTTTCTTTTCTTTTCTTTTTTACAGACTGCTTTACTAATTACTTTTAACTAATTATGACCGACCGACCGACCGACAGACTGACTGACTGACTGACTAACTAATAGCATTATGACTTCCTATCTAAGGGACACCGTACCCTTCTACAGTATTATATATTACTATAGGGAAGGAATGTTTAAGCTTACCATAGTTAAAGGCGTGGTAATATCTTTTGTATTATTAGTAGCAGTATTTAAATTAAAATAAAGGGGTGTAGTTTATACGTAGTTTTACTATTAAAGAATATCCAGAGCTATAAAGGGAATAGAAAAGGACTGGCGGCATATGTGGCATAGTTAGCATAAAGCTGCGGGAGAGGAATAGTGGTTAAAGCTAGAAATAAAACGGCGATAGGAACCATGCTTTTATAGACAACGTTAACACATAGGCCTTTAAAAGCGGCGGTATTTGCTTTATAAATTTACGGTTCTTATTTGCTTAGGGGCAAATACTTAAAAAAATATTACTTTTAACCCAGGGTTTTAATAACTGGTAGTCCTAGTATAACACAATTTCTATTAAGAAGGGCTTAATAAATTACTATATCCCTAATTTATATAGGGCCACGTTTTACTTAAGTATAATATTCCTCGCACCTAAAAGCTTACTCCTAGAGCCCATATTGGGTATCTAGTAGGGTATAATTTAATAAATATCTTTTAAATATATATACTAAGCGAAAAGAAGGCGATTTAAATAAGAGATGTTACGTTTAATAAGCGACTTGTCTATAATAATAGCTAGCTAGATTTAGTAAATTTACTTTAGAAGAAAGCCGATTAAATGCTAAATATAATTAACGTTATAAACCCTAATAGGACGCTCTAAGAGGACCTAGTAGAGGATATAGATAAGGACAATAAGGTTATAGATGAAATTTAAATAGGAACTAATAAAAATTAATAAGTGAATTCTGGTGGAAATTGAGACTATAAGGAGCTAGATATTTAAGGCGATAACGTAATTATAGTAGACACCTTTAAGACCAACCCTCTACCTAGCCTACCTATACTAGAATTAACGCTAGAACCTTAATTAATTCCTATTAATATAGGATTATTAAGCTCCTTAAGCACCTTTAAATTCTCCGCTCTATTAACCTGTTAACGTCCTAGTTTTAAGTATATTTAAATCAACCCAGAAGAGTTAAGGGAGAAAGACTTAGCTAAGGTCTTTAAGGATAATATTTTAGAAGGAAGAAGATTAAAGAAGCCACTAAAGCAATATAGAGCTTATTTAACTTATCTTAAAGAGGTGGACACCTTCTAACCACTTTAAGTAGCGTTTTACGCAGGTCTTAAATATTAAGGAAAATATATTGCGATAAGCTTCTATCTCCACCTAAGAATTGGAAGGAGCTGCTAACTTACTAATATAAGGCAGAGTTCCTAGCAGCTGCTATAAAGAAGTATACTAATCTTAATAATCGTAGAACGTTTAAGGTTATAGATAAGACTCTATCTACTAAAATAGTACCTATTATATAGGTGTTTATATACAAAATAGTTACTAATAGTTACCTAATAAAATTTAAAGCTAGACTCTGCGTAAGAGGTAATTTATAAGAGTCTATCCTTAAGGACACCTATTGTAACGGGACTCCCGTTACAAGCGCTACGCCGTACGCGTAGCTGGTTCCTTTTCTTGTTCGATGACGTCGGCAGATAGTTTATCCGCCCCGACGCCCTTATATAGATTCAGCCGCAGCTGCGTTCCTGTTAAGTTCTCTAGCAATCCTCTTGAGTCTCCACGACAGCCGTACGTAGCTATCAATTCTACGAATCTGATGCTTGTTCATCTAGCGTTCACATGTGATACATCGTTATCGTGACACCTATACAGTAACTCTGGCAGCTAGAGTCTTTAGAGCTCTCGCAGTAATCATCGCAGCATTTAATTCGGACGTTTAGTAGGGCGACGCTGTTAACGCATTTACAAATAGCTTAATTAATGAGGTAGTTTATATTAAATATCTAAATAGATTTACTAATAAGGGTAAATATCTACTACTACGCAGAGCTCTCTATGGACTTTAATAATCGCCACGTCTTTAACATAATAACTTTAGTAAGGAACTTATTAAATTAGGGCTAAGGCCCGTTAGTAGAGAGCTGTGCCTCTACCACAATAAATTACTAATTATATTTTACGTAGACGATATCTATATCGCCTCTACTAGAGAAAATTAATTAGAGCTCTAAAGCTTTAAAGAAGCACTAATAAAGTGTTACGGACAGCTTAAGTACGATGTTACGACTACTTAGGGAAGAGTCGGAAGAAGCTAGTTGGTTAATACAGGCACGGTCTAGGATGGATCTAGTGGAACCATATAACGAGGAATAGTAGCCAAGGTTACGTAACATGATCTATATAATCTGTGTGATCTATGTAATCTATAACGGAGTAGATAGAGCACACGTACCTCACGTACAAGAGAGGATTTCTTAGGCGTACGGTTGTGTATTTAAAGGACCTTAGTCCCTACCGTAGATAGTTCTCTCCTTGTAGTAAATCTTAAAATACAATTGGAGTTAATCTGTTGGGCAACCACTCTACCAGTTATTATTACGTTGTTAACCTATTTATATTTACATACCCGGCCTAATAATAGGACCCACCATAGTTCTTGCTACAAGGTTCCGTTATATATTCACTACTAAGGTTATAGTGTTAAACAAAGTCAAATAACATGCCACCTAAAGCACTAGTTATGATGCCATTAATAGTAACAACTACTTTAGGATTAGGAGACACCAGTATAGCAGATACGGACTTATAAGTAGTCACAAGAGGTCAGTTATAAGAAATGGTTAATTGCTTATTAGATAATAATAGGATACTTAAGGAACGCATTAATAGAATTGGAGTAGTAAAAGTTAAGTTACCGTTAATTGAATGATTCTTAGGAGAAAGGTTAAAACTTAAAGGATTCCTTATGTAAATGCACTTTAAGGTTATGCAGGAAGGAGCAAAGTTAGCAATACCTATAGATTAAGTAGCGTACGTAGGATTATTCTTAACAGGAAAAGTACTGGAATGGTTTAAACCTTACCTTACAGAAATATAAGTTAGTAGTATAACAACTACTAACTACGATATACGGTTTATATTTACTAGTTGGAATGGGTTCGCGGAAAGACTAATATAGATATTTAGAGACCTGGAAGTATTAACTATAGCGGAACGGAAGCTTTAAAACTTAGTATAACATTCTTTAGTAATTAAGTATATAATATAGTTTCAGACACTTGCAATATAGGTTAAGTAAAACAATAAGGCGCTTATAGCATAGTATAAACAGGGACTTAAGGCTAAAGTCCAGGATATAATCATCCTAATAGAAGATATGGAAAGTCTATAAGACTTAATAAATTAGTTAATAAAGATTAATAATAGAATCTATTAAAGGGAACAAGCTAAGAAAGGGCAAGACAGAGTTCTATAGTTGTATAAGGCGTAGAGCATATATTAGTAAACACAGAGCTAAAAACTATAGAATGGCGCAGAGTTAATGGACCTAAGTGGTACTAAAGAATTTAAGAGATGGACAAAGAAACTATGGAAACCTAAAGGTTAAGGATTAAGTAATTATAGGACTAAGGAGCAAAGGTTAAACTAGGGATCTTAGTAGCAGAAGACGTTTAGGCGGACTCTATAATAAAAAAGATGGTTTAAAGATAGAGCTTATGTAAATTGCAGAAAACAAGGTCATTTCGCCAGAGACTGTAGAGGTGGTTAGAGTAACTATATGGTAAAGGGCACTAGGTCGTTAGAGTACGATAACGCGGATATAGGGATATTACGTGGGACTAAGGAGTGTTTAATTAAACACTTCGCGTTTTATTACAATAACACATACTAAATTTATAAGGACGCTAAGTATGGCGTAAGCTATTAGCTATAAGAGCTGGAGTTAAGAGGGCTTAAAGGAACTAGAGAGTTAGATAAAGAATAGGATTAACTCTATAAGCTAGATTAAGATATTAAAGTAATATATAGACAAAGATTAGTAACAGTAATAATGGAGTTAGAGTACTTATTAATTAATAGCAATAAGGAAGAAAATAAGGCTAACTAGGAGCACTTACACCTTAGTAACACAATAGAAGCTGAAACTGAAACTACTATAGAACGCGGATTAGTAACGGGTATTATAACACTGTTGGATACGGCATCTATCGCTTTATAAGACGGAAGGAGTAATATCTAGAGACGATTAAGCAAGCAGACGACTGCTAGTGCTAGCTCACCACTTATAAAAGGTAAAAGGCCATAGGTCCAAGATTCTTAAGAAGAGATAAAGAAGGCTCTAGACTTATAGGACGCGATAAGGATAGCTTAAAAGCCTACAATAAATGAAAACTAATAGGAAAGAGCAGTAACTTAGTTTAGTAACAAACAAATAAGTATAGGACGCAAGTTTAAGAACTATAAGTTTGGGGAATAAATAAGAACGTTATTAGGAAGCCAAGATTTTGAGAAATAAATAAGGACTATAGCAATTCTAGGTAAACACAATGTTTAGCCTAAAGATTGAAAAGTTAATACTAAGATTAGGAAGCAAGACGACTTTAAGGATCTAGCTACAAGACGCAGAAAATAGGAAACTATAGATGAGATTAGACAAAGAATTATCGCATAGTAAGAGCAAAAGCTAGATAAAAGGTTAGCCATGCTAGGTTATATAAGGGACAGAGTACCCATATAAAGAGTTACTAATAGGCTTAGTGCAGGGACACCTAGAGCAAAATAGTTAGATAAACTGGAATAAGAAAAAGATCTAGATATTCCAGTTAGGTTTAAAGAAAGATATATTAAAGGATGTTATAACGCAGCAATAACAAGGTACTTTCTTATAGATAGACTATATACACTAAACTAGTTATATAGAAAGTAGTATAGGTAACAATACAACGACAAATAGGAAGACTTTTATATGTGGCTAGATAAAAAAGTTATCTAAGACTAACCTATTACGGAAAAACGCATAAGTTATATTAAAGGAGCGTTAATTATAACGTTAAAGAACCTAAAAGAGGGATCTAGGGACTAGAGAAGTAAGTAATAAATCTTAGTACCTACAGCAGAAATACCAGTAGTTAGGTTAACTAGGTATAGGTTTAAACTTAAGGATAAAGACAAGCTAAGAGTTAACCTAAGTCACCTAGCGCATTATACGTTATTGTGGATAGCTTGTATAGATAATATATATAACATATATAGGGCACTAAAAGATAAAAACTAGAAGTACCTAGTAAGGATATATTAGGCACTAGAAGAAAGGCGGTTTAGAGATGCTAAGTATATATATAGATGGCACCTAGTAGAAGTATAGAGTTAAGGGGACCTAATATTTTAACCTAGAAGATTCCTTACTGAAGAATGCCTAGATAGATGACAGTGGTAGGACTACCTAGAGAATACTTATCTATGGCACGTAGAGGAAAAGAAATAAACTAAATATTAGCTAAAAGTGGACTAAGTATAAGCAGGATCTAGCAGCTAATAGTTAGGAAAAGGGGAGGCCTATAGGACTAAAGGGAACCAGTGGTAAAGCCTTAAACCCTTAAAGGAATTTAAGGATAATACCTAAACTTATAAGTTAAGTGGCAAGATTAGCAGTTTAAAGCATTAATAGATAGTGGAGCAATAAGGAACTATATATTACCAGTAGCAGTAGAAAGGATAGGGTTACCACACAGACAAAAAGAACACCTATATCCACTTATAACGATTTTAGGAGATTAGATAGCCTATAGAGGAGGTATTATTAATCTCAAAATAGGACCTATTTAGTTAACTATCAAAGGGAGACAAGTTAGAATGTCTTTTGATATCTTACCGTTAGGAAAAAATAAGGCAATACTAGGAATGCCTTAGTTATAGAAATATAATCTAAAGATTAATTAGGTTATAGGTTAGGTTAATATTAGAGATACTTAACAATATAAAATGCGACAGCAAACTAAGTTAGTATAGTACTAAGTCAGAGCGACGTACAAAGAGACTAAGTAAAGCTTAAGTTATATACTAAAGAGATACCACAAGTATGGCAAAAAGTTATAGTTACTAAAAAGTAAAAAGCTGTTAGAATATACAGCTTAGGACTATAAGATAGAGTTAGAAGAGGGAATTAGTCCAAGATTCTTTCTAATCTATAAGCTTACTAAAACTAAGTTAGTAGCACTTAAAGAGTTTGTCTAGGAGAACTTATAAAAGGGATACATCAGACTATTATAGTCGTTAGTAGGATATCCAGTACTGTTTATCCTAAAGAAAAACAGAAAACTTAGGATGTGTATAGACTATAAATAGTTAAATAGCATTACTAGGAAGGATAGGTATCCTTTACCCTTAATTAGTGAAATCTAAGATAGGATAGGTAACGTAAAGATCTTTATAAAGATAGATCTAAGGTAGGCATACTATTAGATTAGGATTAGGGAAGGCAATAAATAGAAGGCAGCCTTTAGGTTAAAGGAAGGACTATACAAACCATTAGTTATACAGTTTGGGCTTATAAACGCACCAGTAATATTCTAGAAGCGAATTAACAGCATATTAGGAGAACACCTTAATAAGTTTATTATAGCATACCTTAATAATATTATTATCTACTTAGAGAGTAAGGAAGAATATAGAGAACACATTAAATGGGTTTTAGAGAGACTATAAGAAGAACAGATACTAGTAGCAATTAAGAAATACAAGTTCTTTACAAAAAAGACTAATTTTATAGAATTTATTATTAAACTAGGAAGAATCAGTATAGACCTAAAGAAAGTTGAAGCTATAGTAAGCTGGCAAGAACTAGAGAATATTACATAGTTAAGATTGTTCCTAGGGTTTTGCAACTACTATAGGAGGTTTATGGCATAATGGTTAAAAAGCATTAAGCTATTTACAAGGTTAATAAAAAAGGAGAAACCGTAGGTATAGGGAAATAAGTAAAAGAAACTATTTAAGGAACTTAAGGAGTTATTTACCTAGGAACTAATCCTTAAGATCTACTAACTAAAGTTAGAAACGGTTGTTAAAACAGATATATTAGACTTTGCACTAGGAGCATATTTACTACAAAAGCATTAGGACGCATAGCATCCAGTGGCGTATTATAGTTAAAAGATAATACCACCAGAACTAAACTATAACATCTATAACAAGAAGTTATTAGGTATAGTTACAGCGTTAAAGGAATAGAGAGCATTCTTACAAGGCATAGAGAAACTATTTATAGTTAAAACGGACTATAAGAACCTTACAGGATTCCTAACAACAAAGGAACTCAACCAAAAACAGGTTAGATGGGCGGAAATGCTTACGGAATACCATTTTAAAATTTAGTATACTAAGGGTACAGACAATATATAAGCAGATGCTCTAATCAGGAAAGCTAAACTATAAAATAACGAAAAGCCGTTAGGGGCTTTATTACGAAAGGATTAAGACAGACTAATTAGGTATAATTATCCCAAGATAGCAGTAATAAGAGAAAGCCAGATCTACAAATCACTAGAGAGTAATTAGACAAAAAAGATCTAAAAGGTACAGATAGAGGATCTAGACATAGAACAATACAAGAATAGAAAAGCAACCTATATTCTAAGGTCTATTATAAAAGAGTTTATTAAGTTATTCCACAAGGGACTAACTTAAGGACATAACGGAGCTATAGGCTTAGTGTTAAGACTTTAAGAAGAGTATATTATTTAAAAAATCTGGGGACTAGCAAGACAAGTTATAAGAGAATATTTAGATTGCCAAAGAAACAAACTAACAAGGTATAAGCTATACGGAGGGCTATAACCTGTTAAAACACCAGAAAGACTATAGGAAGTCATATTATAGGACTTTATTATTAAGTTACCAAAGTTAAAAGATTCTATTATAGGACAAGATCACAATATAATCTTAGTAATAGTAGACAAGCTTACAAAGTAGGGATACTTTATAGCGTGTATAGAAGAAATGTTAGCAGAAGATGTCGCTAGAATTTATATTAAGGAAGTGTTTGCAAAACACGGAGCACTAAGTAAGATTATATTAGACAGAGATCTAAGATTTATAGCAGTATTTTGGGAGGTATTCTTGGTGGAACAAGGAGTTTACGCAGTAACCTTAATAGCATATTATCCGCAGACAGACAGATAAACAAAAAGATTAAACTAGACACTAGAGCAGTATCTAAGGCACTATATTAATTATGCACAGAATAATTAGGTATTATTACTACCAGTTACACAGTTTGTATATAATACAACACTATAAGAAGGAATAGGAACGTCACCGTTTAAGGCGAATTATGGATACAAGCTAAGATTATTATTATTGCTATATTAAGCAAAGAAAACGAGTAGCATAGCTAAAGAAAGAATGGAGACTTTAATAAATCTTTATATAAACCTTAAGGAAATAGCTAAACTAGTATAAAAGCAAATAAAAAGGTACTATAATGCTAAGAGATCTAAGGGACCAGATCTTAAGAAGGGAGATAAAGTATAGCTACTATACAAAAATTTTAAGAGTTAACGACTAAGCAAGAAGTTAGACTATATCAGACTAGGACCTTTTAAAATTATATAAAGAATTTTATCGGTTATATATAAACTAAACCTACTAGCCAAAATAAAAATTTACCCTATATAGTATGTTGTAATGCTAAAGCTAGCACACAGGAATATTAAACCACTAGTCTATAAGGCAGATACGTATAGAGGACAAAAAGAGGATAAATAATAAGTTTTAAAGATTATCAGTTATAAGGATGTAGATAACGAAATGTGGTATAAAATAAAGTAGATAGGCTATAGTAAGACTACCTAGGAACTATTAAGCAACCTAAAGAACGCTATAGGAAAGGTATAGAAGTATTAGAAGAAAGCAGGTTAGGGAGTATTAAAAAAGGATTACTAAAAGATAAGTCACCTAAGGGGGACCTAAGAGGAGCAACTACTATATTACTTAGAGTTGTTTCCTTCTCTAAAAACTCTACTTGTTCGTCACCAAGCTTAGACAAACCCTATTAAATAAGTTTCTACTCCTTAGAACAAACCTTCTTATAACCCTTTTTAAGGCGGATTAATTAAGTAGAAGCAGCCAGACAAGAGTTAAGCGCTTACTATTAAGCGTTAGCGGCCTCTTATTTAGTGTTATAAGAATAATAAAGCTCTACCAGAGCGACTAAGAGTTTATTATTAAGCTTTTTAGCGGCAGATTAAATACAAGACCCTATAATAAGTTACTTAGGGAACTCGAAGACTACTAAAAGTTATAGAACGCGCATATTTAGCGTTAGAGACAGAGCAAACGTTACAAGATAATTAAATGTTTGCTTTAGTACACTCTAAATAAGAGGACGGTTATTAAGATAAAGGACTTGCTAACGCGACACAAACTAACCCCTCTTTCGCACAATAAGAACATAGAGACGGCATAATCTTACCTAGAGACAGTATTACAGCAACAGTGTAAGACTAACAGGCTATAGAAGAAGAAGAAGAAGCTTTAGGTATAATAAGTAAAGATATTAACTAGATTAATTAAACGGACATTACACCTCTAGTAGACGACTTAGAGATATTAGGAATCTTTAAGGACGAAGATAAAGAGAAGGGAGATAGTGTTATGGACAGCTTAAGTACAATATTACAACTACTTAGGGAAGAGTTAGAAGAAGCTAGTTGGTTAATATAGGCACGGTCCAGGATAGATCCGGTAGAACCATATAACAAGGAATAGTAGCCAAGGTTATATAACATAATCTATATAATCCGTGTAATCTGTATAATCTGTAACGGAGCAGACAGAGCACACGTACCTTATATATAAGAGAGGATTTCTTAGGCGTATGGTTATATATTTAAAGGACCTTAGTCCCTACCATAGATAGTTCTCTCCTTATAGTGAATCTTAGAATACAATTGGAGTTAATCTATTGGGCAACCACTCCACTAGTTGTTATTACGTTATTAACCTATTTATATCTACATACCCGGCCCAATAACAGGACCCACCGTAGTTCTTACTACAAGGTTCCGTTATATAAAGAAGTATAAAATAAAAGATCTAGGTAACCTATCCTAGTTCCTAGGAGTTTAAATTATAAAAGATAGAAGTTAATAAAAGCTTTAGCTCTGTTAAGACTCCTATATTAAGAAGATTGCTAATTTATTTTACCTAACTAATATGCGCTTAGTTAGTACACCTATAGGGACTAACGAGCTCCTACTTAACCTAAAGGAAGTTTTAAAATAAGACACCTATATATACTAAAGAATGGTTAGATCACTTCTCTATACTATCTATATTATAATGCCTAATACAGCTAAAGCTATAAGCAAGCTATTAGAGTTTCTACGGAATCCCTTACCTTTATATAACGCCGCAGCTTATTAAGTGATTACCTCCCTATACCAGTTAAGGACCCTTGCGATTAAATACTTGGGATATAATATAGGGAGTTAAGCCTTTACGGGAGCAAGTAACGCGGCGTTTAGAGACAATTTAATAAGTAAACGCAGTACGGAAGGATATTTGTTCACCCTATTTGGAGGAGTAATTAATTAGCGCTCTACTAAGCAGATATTGATAATAAAGTTAAGTATAGAGGCAGAGCTTACGGCTCTATCCCATGCAGGAACTAAGGAAATTAAATTATCCTTAAATAAGGAACAAACGATTTACTATAATAATTTATAGACGATTTAACTGCTTATAAAGGACGGACAAGAATTATCTATAAAGCTTTGACACGTTAATATACACCACTGCTGGCTACGCTAAGAAGTACGCGATAATTGAATTAGAATTAATTGGATACCTATCGCTGCTATAGTCGCAGACGGCTTAACAAAGGCCCTCCCTCGTTAGAAACATGAGGCGTTCGTTTAACAATTAAATCTCGTTAATATTAAGGATCTAATTTAATTTAATTTGGATGATATTGGACAAGGTAACTCTATAGAGGATTTCTTTGACTTAACACCAAATTGCCTATATTGACTTTTTGTTCTATTTTCTGTCCAGCTGCTCATTTAACACTAAGTAACTAGGGGGGTGTGTCGACCGTTAAGGTCACTGTTAAGTACCACCTTATAACTCACCACCGGTTTCTTTTGTCTTACCTACCCTTTAACTTGGTCATCGACACGGTCACCGACTCGGTCACTGACTTAGTCTACTACCCTTTCCTTATGTATATAGAGAGCTTCTAGAGCCAGCTTCAATCAACAGAGTTCTAAGGAGTAACCTGTCTGTCCGACAGTATCGCAATATTGACGTGTTTGGGTGGGGCTTGCTCGTAAAATCGCGCTAGCTAGGGTGCCTGCAGCATGCTAACCCAAGCCAAAAGCGCCCAACACGAAAAGTGACTTCTGCCGCACGAAGGGATTGTGTAAGCTTTGCAGTGTAAAGAATTAAATGAGCGACTTAATTCTAAATCTATGGAAATCGAGTGTAATATATACATAAGATAGGTGGCAATGGTTGACGTCAATGCCGACAATATCCGCTAATAGACAACGTAATAGAAATGAGTAGTAATGTTGGAAATTAAGGATCATTACCGCAGTCACGTGATGGTTATGTAACCATACTAGTATAACGTATTTCACAAGCGAGTTACCCACACAAGCGAGTTGCCCACTTTTTGCATATACTGCGCAATAGATCTTACTTTTTAAATAACTTATAACTCAATGCCTTTATCAACTTTAGAAAAAGAGGGTAGATACCTGCTTGCCCTAAACGCGATATTGTGGTTAAATATTATTATAAAATGTATGGTATATGCAAAAAGTGGGCATAGAACCCCCCCCCTTTAGCGAGCGCTCTGAAATTTTAAATTCGGTACACACATCCAACCTCGCCACCAGCTGTACATAGTAATTGTAGCGAACGGCTACGGCTGCACGCAAGGACCTTTTTGGTTGCCCTGGAGAATCGCGTTAGTTGGCCAGGAGAATCAAAGTGAGGATGTACGCTTTCTCTTCTCTTTTCTACCTACGCCCCCGTTATGGCCACCAAAACGCGAATACAACGCTGTCTCTGCAATTGCCGATGAAATTTAGAAATATCGTACGGGTGGAAACCTCACGATATTTGACAAAGATCACGACACTGCGGAGATCGCGAAGGTTCTTGCAGCCAAGCATACGGCTTCGCTACAATTACTATGTACAGCTGGTGGCAGGCGAGGTTGGATGCGCGTACCGAATTTAAAATTTCAGAGCGCTCGCTAAAACCTATACCCCTTTAGCGAGATTTCAAATTCGCTACGCGCATCCAATCTCGCCTGATTGCCACCAACTGTATATAGTAATTGTAGCGAACGGCTATGGCTACACGCAAGGACCTTTTTAACATACGCTTCCTCTTTTGCCTATGCCTCCGCCAAAACGCAAATACAACGCTGTCTCTGCAATTGCTGATGAAATTTGGCAGTATCGTATGGGTGGAAACCTTACGATATTTGACAAAGATCACGACACTGCGGAGGAAGGCCGATCGCGAATAGCTGAAGTTCTTGCAGCCAAGCATACGGCTTCGCTACAATTACTATGTACAGTTGGTGGCAATTAGGCGAGATTGGATACGCGAAGCGAATTTGAAATCTCGCCAAAGGGGGGTGGAAGCTGGTCGTGCATAGAGCTGTACGGGTCGAACGCCCCCCCTGTCAGTGTCGGTGCGCAATAGGGAGTATCTGCAGTTGAAAATTCTCTCACACCCTACAAAAGAGATTTCTACCTTATTTGTATGCAAAACTCTTCATCTTATCCTTGTATACTCGTTCTAAGCGTAATGCCTGCTCTTGTTCGCGCCAACCGTGGCCACCACCCTCCGCGACGTTAAAATGTTAACCCAAATTGAATACTAAATACACATCTTACCTACCGCGAACGCTGCCATATCTTTTCTTTGCATTACTTTGGATCTCAAAACTACACTTAAATTGCTTCCTCCTTATAACTTCCATATATAACTGTTTGCTCTGCCATTATATCATGCAGCGAGACTCCTTGAAAGCCTGTAGGCAGACCTTGTATACTTAATACTCCCATTTAAAAACGTTTAATTACGCAAGCCACGATTAATGTATACCACCGTATATGCTATTAGAAGAGGTTACTAAATTAAAGGGAGTGCAAGCTTGTAGACGTACACTTATTACTGCATTTAAAAAGGAGTAATATCACTGTTGTGTTGTAATAGAGAAGCCACTTCTTATAGAGGCATATAAGCAGGATCGTCTTGCGTGGGCCTTGGTACACCGTAACTGGCCCGACTGGATATAAGCACGGATTTTATAGACAGATAAAGCCTCCTTTATAATAGGTGGCTTTGGTAAGGTATACGTAACTTAATAGCCGGAGGAGAAGTATTTAAGCAACTGTTACTTTCCTAAGTTCCGTGGCTATAGTGCTTGGATAATATACGGAACAATCTCTCTCTACGGAAAGGGCAAATTGGTGGTGTTTAAGAAGGAATGGGGTAAGATCTCAGAAGACATATATAGAGAGCACGTAGTTCCTGCAATCTACGCATATAAAAGAGAGGTAGAGCAATATACAGGCAGGGGAAACGTAATTTTAATAGAGGACGGAGCACCTTCCCATACAGCTAACGCCACGAAGGCTCTGCACGAGTGCAACGACGTATAGAGGATGAGGTGGCCTGCTAATTCACCCGATTTAAATCCGATTGAGAATGTTTGGCAATTATTGAAGTATTAAGTGGGTAAACGATTTCCTAAAATAGAGGTGGAAGTGCGACAATATATTGAGGAGGAATGGGAGAAATTAGAGTTAAACGACTTTAAAAAGTATATAGATTAGATGCGCGATCGCTACGAGGCTGTAATTGCTGCAAATGGAGGCCATACTAAGTGGTGATTTCGGTGAGAAATTGTATAGTTGGATTAGGTGTAGATACTCTCTATTGCGCACGGTTTTTAACAGGGGGGGCGTTCGACCCGTACGTGGTACCCCCTTGTATATCGCCGTCGAGGGAGGAACACCAAAATCGTGATTCGACCCGCACTGCTCGGCGGGGGTTCCTTTCCGTCTTAACAGGTCCGCAAGGCCTTGCTAAGAGCGAGAATCACGTTCATTACTGGTGCAGCAGCGTTACGTTATGGCTATAGGCCGTCTTTAAAAACGTCGTCCTCAACACCACCAGAATGGCAAAAGTTTTCACGGGCTTGGCGCTTGGCAAGCTTGTTACAACCACAAAGGCAACTCATTAAGAACAGAGGAATGGTCTTAAAAACTACCCAACGTCTCTCTACCTAGGCTCTGACCTAGGGCCACAAGCCAGCGCTTACATTTGCTGGTGGAAGCGATAGGAATCTAAGGGGACAATAGGGCACCTCTATACTTGTTCCGCTCTGAGACTGCACCAGCAGTAAGGGCACAGGAAGAATCTCAACACCGTTAACCACATTTAGCGACGTTAATCCACCTGTTAACAAGGCGACGTTAATCCTCCGACGTTAATCCTCCAACGTTAATCCTCTTACGCAGCGGCGTTAACCCTCTCTGGGGACTAAGAAAGAGCTGGGACGAACCTGTTTAGGTAGGAACGGACTTAGAACGGACCTAGAACGGACCCATAGGATAGGTTAGAACGGACTTAAATACAGGTGTTGGTTAAGATAGAAGGACAGCAAGTTTAGTTAATAGGTGGCTGAGGGACGGTAGCTACGCGGCGTCGAGTTACTATGGGCCCACGCCTGCAAGACACGGTCGGCCTGTTATCGCAAGAGCGTCACAGGTAACGCGAAGCAGCTGGCAACAGCTGTGGGGCGTGGTATACAATAGCAGTGATGGACGACTCCAGGAACCTCGCCCCTTTACTAGGCTCCGACTCCTGGTGGACCTGTCTCGGAGGAAGGATCAACACCTTGTCAACAACACTGTCTATATAGCCCAAAAGGACGGATGCGCGTGTCGGTCTATCTAGGCAGGGGCAGGCTGTAAGGATAGGCTTATGGAGCAAATTAGGTGCACACGGGCAGGAACCAGTTTGGCTAGCTAGCTACTATAGAAGCGTTTGCGTGGAAAACCGTAGCAAGGAACTAGGCAAGCAGTTCGGGCAAACTTGCTATATATATAACTCTTATAGCTCTGCAATATATATATATCCTGGCTAGGCCAGGAGCCTTACTGCTTTCTCTTAGATGGGGAAGTGGTACTAGCTGGCTCAAACCCCTAGTGGATAAGGTTTGTCCTAATGGGCAGGCAGCAGCGGTATCCCCCAGTTAGGTCATATATCTGGGCATCTAGAGAGCTGGCAGCTACACAACTGCAGGTAGATTCAGCAGACATCACGGCGGTAGTGGCGTACGTCGGCCAAAGGAGACTTATAATTGTGTCAGTATATATTCCAGACAGATGTTCAAGGAGAACCAAGGAAGAGAACCTAGAGGAGCTCTCTAGTAGGCTAGAGATAATCAATGGTCTAATCTAGGGTAAACTATTGCGCGACCTATACACTGAGGTAGTAATCACAGGCGACTTTAATCGGCATAATCCGCTATAGGGAGGAAGCCATATTAGTACTATATTAACGCAGGAAGAAAGCGCGCCAATTATTAACTTTATAGCGGACTGGTTACTCTAGAGCCTGCTTCCAGTAGGAGTACCTATATTTAAGAGCGACGTGGGGCGAACATTAACGATTAACCTTATACTTGCAACCCCAGGCCTGGCGAGTAAACTAGCAAAGTGCGCTATCTAGAAGTATAAGTACGGGTCAGACCATAGAGCCATCCACACTAGCTTCTAGGTTGACGTAGACACATAGGAGAGCTAGGAGAGGCTGCTTATTAAAAATACAAACTAGGACAAGATTTAAGAAGACATAGAGCAATAGAAAGAGATGGGATTCCCTATAGAAGATATAGATAAAATAGTTAACTACCTTAATAGGTAGGTTAACCAAGCCCTTAAAGCACACTGCCAGCGGGCCAAGCCATCACCGTATATAAAAAGATGGTAGAACGAAGACCTTATAACGCTAAGGAAGTCATACACATACTAAAGGAATAGGAATAGTGCGATATAAAGGCAAGGAAGGGACGACCCTAAGCTATATAATGTCGCAGTAAGAGCAAAGAAGCTCTTCCATAGGACTATTCGGCGATATAGGAAGCTCTATTAGGACGAATTCCTCGGTAACAGTAATAATATATAGAAAGCGTCAAAATACCTTAATCCGCAGGCTATATCCGCGTTCGCTAGAATACCGCCAATTAAGAAGGCTAGAGGACAGGAAGAGGTCATTACAGAGAACTACAATATTATAAGAGAACTACTTTAGGCATTCTTTCCAGTCCCGCCGCCGTGTAAATAAGAAGAGGAAGCTACAACTAGCTATAACCAATTGCTATAGGAGCCTATCGCCAAACACGAGGTCAAGGCAGCTGTGTTTAGGGCTAGCCCAAACAAGGCTCCTAGAAGGGACGGCCTACTAGCCAGGATATAGCGAGAGCTATGGCCCGTACTAAGCGGTAAAATCACCACTCTCTTTACCAAATCACTTAAGACAGGGAAAGTACTACAGGAATAGAAGGTAGCAAAGATTATACCGCTGCAGAAGCTAAAGTGAGGGGACTATATGGTAGCAAACAACTATAGGCCGATCTCCCTCCTTCTAACGCTGGGAAAAGCACTTAAATCGCTAGTGGCGGAGAGGATAGCATACCTAGTAGAGGAACACAGCCTACTACCTAAGACACACTTTGGAGCCAGGAAGCAAAGGTTGACAATATATACGCTATTATATCTCTACAAGGATGTATTTAGAGCGTAGAGAAGAAAGAAGACGCTATCTCTAGTATTATTTAATATTAAGGGCGCGTATAATAATATAGCTATAGAGCCGGAAATTAGGAGATTATAGCAGCGACAGATACCTTAGACAATTATATAATGGGTGCAGGACTTTTATATAAACTGTTAAGCCTGCATCCTAGTTAACGGATATATATTAGAGGTACAGGCGCTCCCATAGGCGGGTCTCCCGCAGGGATCAGTACTAGCCCTAATACTCTTTCTATTCTTTAACGCAGATCTTATGCAAAGCGCACCTAGGAATGGCAGCTCTATGGCCTTCATCAACGACTACTCGGCATGGGTTATAGGCCCTACAGCGGAGGAAAACATGTAGATTATCCAGGGCGAGATTATACCAATACTCAAGAAATAGGAGAGGACTAGTGGAGCTCAATTTAAAGTAAAGAAAACGTCATTTATCCACCTTACTAGATATAAAGAAGCGGGTAGGGATACCACCACGCCGCTCCAATTTAAAGGAAAAGGAATCCCCCCAACACAGGAAGTTAAAATCCTTAGGGTGATTCTCAATAAGAAGCTACGGTTTAAGGCATACCTAGTGGATAAGGCAGGCAAAGCCACTAAGGTGGCGCTAGCGTTGCGTAGATTAAAAGGACTGCAGTTTAAAAGCGTTAAGCAGCTAGCTAAGAGCTTGGTCCTACTAGTAGCAGACTACGCGTCGCCAATATAGTACCCGCTTATGATATAAGAGTTAAAGCAGCTCCTCCAGCAGGCGCAAAGGATTACGGTATAAGCTATTATTAAGGGGTTCCGTACCGTCACTCTACTAATAGCGGAGGTAGAAGCAGGCTTGCTCCCTCTTAAGTAAAGGCTGTTACGGACGCTTTAAGTACGATGTTACGACTACTTGGAGAAGAGTTGTAGGAAGCTAGTTGGTTAATATAGGCACGGTCTAGGATGGATCCGGTGGAACCATATAATGAGGAATGGTAAGCGAGTTACATAATATTATACGCAGTGTACAAAGTATACGCAGTGTACGCCATGTATAATACGTATAATACGTACCTTATATATAAGAGAGGATTTCTTAGGAGTATGGTTATGTATTTAAAGGACCTTAGTTTCTACCGTAGATAGCCCTCTCCTTGTAGTAAATCTTAGAATATAATTAGAGTTAATCTGTTGGGTAACTACTCCACCAGTTATTAATATGTTATTACCTTTGTTCTTACCTATATATCTAGCCTAATAATAGGACTCACCGTAGTTTCTGCTATAAGGTTTCGTTACACATTTACTACTAAGGTTATAGTATTAAACAAGGTTAAACAATATGCCACCTAGAGCACTAGTTGTAACGACGTCGGCAATAGCTACAACCTTAAGGCCAGGTAATACCAGTATGGATAATGGGGATTCTTAAGTGGTTATATAAGGTCAGTTATAGGAAATAGTTAATTACTTATAAGATAATAATAGGATACTTAAAGAACGTATTAATGGAATTGGAGCAGTAAAGGTTAAGCTACCTTTAATTAAACAATTCTTAGGAGAGAAGTTGAAGCTTAAAGGATTTCTTACGCAGATGTACTTTAAGGTAGTATAGGAAGGAGTGAAGTTAGCAACATTATTGGATTAAGTAGCCTATATAGGATTGTTCCTAACAGGGAGGGCACTTAAGTGGTTTAAGCTGTATCTTATGGAAATATAGGCTAATGGCATGACAACTACTAACCAAGACGTATGGTATATATTTGCCAGTTAGAACGGGTTTGCGGAACGGTTAATATAGATATTTAGAGACCTAGAGGCTATAACTACAGCGGAATAAAAGCTTTAAAACTTAGTATAACGTACTTTAGCAATTAAGTATATAATACAGTTTTAAACACTAGCTATATAGGTTAAGTGGAACGATAGGGCGCTTATAGTATAGTATAAATAGGGACTTAAGGCTAAAGTCTAGGACGCAATTATCCTAATGGAAGATGCGGATACTCTAGGAGAGTTAATAGATTAGTTAATAAAGATTAATAATAGGATCTATTAAAGGGAATAAGCTAAGAGAGGGTAAGATAAAGTTCTATAGTTGTATAAAGCGTAGAGTACGCAACAATAGATATAGAGTTAAAAATTATGGAATGGCGCAGAGCTAATAGACCTAAGTGGTACTAAAGAAACCTAAAAATAGGAAAAGAAACTATGGAAACCTAGAGGTTAAGGATTATGTAATTAAAGGACTTAGGAGTAGAGGCTAAACCAGGGATCTTAGTAGTAGAAGACGTTTAGGCGGACTCTATAGCAAGAAAAGTGGTTTAAAGATGGAGCTTGTATAAATTGTAGAAAACAGGGTTATTTTGCTAGAGACTATAGAGGTAGTTAGAGTAACTATATAGTAAAGGGAACCAGACTAGTAGACGGCACGTATATATAGAGGGATAATAGTGCACTGTAAGGAACTAAAGAGTGTTTAATTAACAGTTTTGTGTATTATTATAACAACGTATACCGAATTTATAAGGATACTAAGTACGGCGCAAGCTATTGGCCATAAGAGCTATTATTATCTAAGTTTAAAGGAACTAATGAACTAGCTCGTAGATTGGATATTGAAGATAATAAGTTTAATATAGGCGAAGTATTTACTAATAATAAGGCAATAAAGGCAGCTTACTAGGAGCATGCAGACCTTAAAGAAGTTGAAATAGAAGTAGAGACTAAGACTATTATAGAATAGGGTTTAGTAATGGATATAGTAACACTATTAGATATAATTTCCATCGCTTTATAAGACGATAGGAGTAACGTTTAGAAGAAACTAAGTAAGTAGATAACTGCTAGTGCTAGCTTATTACTTAATAAAGGCAAAAGGCTATAGGCTTAAGATTCTTAAGCAGAGATAAGAGAAGCTTAAGATTCTTAAGATGAGATAAGACACACCTAAGGACCTATAACGGACGAAAACTAATAGAAAAGGGTAGTAACTTAGTTTAGTAATAAACGAATAAGTATAGGACGCAAGTTTAAGAACTATAAGTTTGGGGAATAAATAAGAATGTTAGCAATTCTAGGTGAACGTAGTATTTAGCCTAAAGATTAAATAGTTAATACTAGGATTAAAAAGCAAAATGACTATAAAGATCCAGCTATAAGACGCAGAAAATAAGAAACTATGGATGAGTTTAGAATAAGAATTATTATATGGCAAGAGTAAAAGCTAGATAAGAGGTTAGCTATACTAGGTTGTATAAAAGATAGAGCACCTATGCGAAGAGTTATTAATAGGCTAAGTGTAGGGACACCTAGGGTAAAGTGGTTAGATAAACTGGAACAAGAAGAGGATCTAGATATTCTAACTAGGTTTAAAGAAAGACATACTAAAGGATGTTATAATATAGTAATAACAAGGTACTTTCTAATGGATAGACTATACACACTAAACTAGTTGTATGGAAAGTGGTATAGGCAACGACACAATAATAAATAGGAAGACTTTTATATATAGCTAAACGAAAAAGTTGTCTAAGACTAACCTATTACGGAAAAATATATGAGTTATATTAAAGGAGTGTTAATTATAATATTAAGGAACCTAGAAGAAGGATCTAGGGACTGGAGAAGTAAGTAATAAATCTTAGTACCTATAGTAGAGATACCAGTGGTTAGGTTAACTAGGTATAGGTTTAAACTTAAAGATAAAGATAAACTAAGAGTTAACCTAAAACATGTAGTGTATTATACACTATTATGGATAGCTTGTGTGGATAATATGTGTAATATGTATAGAGTACCTAAAGACAATAACTGGAAGTACCCAGTAAGGATATACTGGGCACTAGAGGAAAAATGGTTTAGAAACGCCAAGTATATACATAGTTGGCACTTAGTAGAAGTATAAGGTTAAGGGGACTTAACACTTTAACTAGGAAGATTCCTTACGGAAGAATACCTAGACGGATAATAGTGGTGGGAGTGCCTAGAGAACACTTATCTATAGTATATAGAGGAAAAGAAACGAACTAAGTATTGGCCTAAGTTAGACTAAGTATAGGCAGGATTTAGTAGCTAATAGTTGGGAAAAGGGGAGGCGTATAGAACTAGAGGGAACTAGTATTAGAGCTTTAGACCCTTAAAGGAATTTAAGGATAACACCTAAATTTATAAGTTAAATGGCAAGATTAGTAGTTTAAAGCGTTAGTAGATAGTAGAGTAACTAGAAACCATATATTACCAAAGGTAGTGGAAAGAATAGGGTTACTATATAGATAAAAGGAATACCTGTATCCACTTATAATAATTTTAGGAGATTAGATAGCCTATAGAGGAGGTATTATTAATCTTAAAATAGGACCTATTTAGATAACTATTAAAGGGAGACCAGTTAGAACGTCTTTTAATATCCTACTATTAGGACAGGATGAGGCGATACTAGGAATACCTTAGTTATAGGAGTATAATCTAAAGATTAATTGGGTTATAGGTTAGGTCAATATTAAGGATACTTAATGGCGTAAAGTGCGATAGTAAACCAAGTTGGTATAGTACTAAGTTGGAGCGATATATAAAGAGACTAAGTGAGGCTTAAGTTATATACCAAAGAGATACTATAAGTATGGTAAAAAGTTATGGTTACTAGAAAGTAAAAAGCTATTAAAGTATATTATTATTATTTATTGCTTAACGTCCGATTCGGATCCCTATTAGGCCTACGCGGACTACTCCTTATATATATATAGGGAGAAAACTCTATTTGAGAAAACCCCGTGATCCGTCTCCCTACCTTTTAGGGCTCGCTTATAAGTTGCCTATAAGTTACTAGTAGTGCTCTACTACCTTACTTTTTAACCTCCTTGGGAACTACTGCTGCCGTAACAAACCTATAGACGCGCTAGTATTACACACTATACTCTACTTCTATAGAGTTATTAGGGGGCGCCTATTACTCGCCCCTTTACTTTCTATTACTATTTCCTTTGCAACCCAGAACTGGTCTAGCATATTTTGGCTAATAAGCTACCGGGTAGCCGCCTTAAGGCCTTTCTATGTTAAGAGTAGTATATTATAGTTTTCTGTGCTAGCTGCTAAGAGCATTGCTTTTTAGCCGGTGTATAAGGGGCATAATAGTATTACGTATTTTGGTGTCTGTCTTAGCCAGCTATATTCGCACCTTAGGCTACCCACTAGAATATCTACCTAGTAAAGCCAATCTTTTAGTCCTATTATTCCTGTCCTTAAGAGTGTTGCCATTATATTTTCTGCCTTTATTAGGCCCTTTTGGAGCCCTTAGGTATTTACCCCCTATAGCGTTACCTATGCTATGGCTTAGGTTCCCCTTACCTAAGTCTACCTCTATACCTTTAACTCCTATTTGTCTCGCCAGCGTCGGTCTAACTAGTATTATATTGCGGTAGATAGTTTTCTAGTACTCTTTTATGCTCTACTTTGGCTCCTTTCTCTCCCTTACTGTTATCTTTGCTGGCCTCTTGCGCGTTTCCCTTCCTCCTCTATATAGGCCTGGGCCCTAGCGCCGTACTATTCTTCTTTTGCTTTCTCTACCTGTTTTCCTAATATATCTTCCCTACTTTAGGGTTGTTGGTTTCTTCTCCTATAGGGCACCCTAGGGTCCCTCTATAGTTTGTTTAGGCGTATCTTGATATACTTTATAATATTAGAGTTGCGTTCCTTTTACACCCTTTACATTACATCGGCTTTAATATATAGTTATA